>Ga0102886_1000032_pt1 | contig 49387 bp, 36 predicted proteins | sample Colrivmet1550A02_FD_84499 | JGI IMG/M metagenome (GOLD analysis project Ga0102886, IMG submission 84499) | Estuarine microbial communities from the Columbia River estuary - metaG 1550A-02 | ecosystem: Environmental > Aquatic > Marine > Intertidal zone > Estuary | place: USA: Columbia River... | reverse complement strand
ATTTAAAATTTTTTAAAAAAAAAAAAATAATATTTTAATTTATTGAAAATTAATATTTTATTTTATTGTTAAAAATTTTAAAAAAATATTTTTTATAATTTTTAAATTTCATTGTTTCAAAAAAAAAAAAAATGACGATTTGATAAAAGTAAATAGTGTATTTTAAAAATCTATTAATTAATTAAAATTAATAGATTTTACTTATTATAAAAGAATTAAAATAAAGAGATTTTAAGGGGTTTAAAAATAGAGGCTATGTATATGTGATTTTCATGCACAATAGTGCCTTAAAAGTCTCTAAAATGCGATTTAGTAAAAATCGAGTGGTTTGTGCTCAAAATATAATATAATCTAAGTTTATTCAATAATTAGTCTAAAAAATTAATTTTTTTTATCATGGTGCCATAATGAATCCTTTGTTAAAATTTTAATTAAATTTAATTAAATAAACTAAAAAGACATTTACCATACTTTAGTTGTAAATTAAAAGTTAATTTAATAGATTTAAGCCATAATTAACCAATAATTAAAACTATGAAAAAAATATCCTTATTAGCAATAGTAGTTCTATTTGCTTCTAGTTGTATGCAACAACAACACCCTGACTATGCAAAAAACTTAGAAACAGCCAAAAAGCTTTTTCAGCTTCATGAGCTAGAAGATTATGACGGACAAGCCGCACTTATAAGTAAAGATATCGTTGCTGAAACGTCTTTGTATGGTTCAGAAAAAATGGGCTATGATGAGTTTATGGCTAACATAAAAGGCTACCATATGGCCTTTGATAATGTTAAGTACACTCCTGAAGTTTGGCTCCCTGGATCAGACACATTAGGAAACTTGAATGGAAGTGTACGCACCTATGGGGTATGGACAGGAACACAAGTTCAAACCAAAAAAGAGTTAAGCCTAAAAGGCTACTGGTACTTTGGTTTTGACGAGGATGGTTTACTTAACGCACAAGGGGATTATTTTGACTTTGGTGGAATGGTTGACGCTGTTTATCCCAAAAATTTAGTTATTGTTTCTTTGGATATAAAAGAAGGGAAACTAGACAATGTCTTGGAAATTTTAAACAGCGAAGGTGGTCTTCCTACCACAAAAGCATATGATGGATGTCTTTCTTTAGAAATGACAATCAATGAGAATAGTAATACCATTTGGGTCGTTGGAGAATGGGCGACAAATGACCACTATGCCGCTTATTTAAAATGGAGGCAAACCGAAGATACTGTAATTGGCGCAATGGTGCCTTTCCTTAAAGGAGGTGCAGATGGGATTAATATTGTGCATCCAAATACGGGCTATCAGTCCTTTTAATTTTTAAACTTTAAAACCAAAATATTATGAAATACATAATTAGTTTTTTTTCAATATGTGTTTTGCTAAGCAGTTGCAACAATACATCGCCAGTTGACATGGAAAAGGCTACTCAAGAAGCGAATGATTTTATTGCAAGTCAATTTGATTTCTTTACAGAAAGTAGTCTTGAATTAGCCAAAGAAACTTTTACCGAAGATGCAATCTTAATTGGTACAGATGCAGCTGAGTATCTCTCAGGCTGGGCTGAAATTGAGCCTTCAGTAGAAGCTCAGTTAGCTATTAAAGATCCCGTCTTTAGCGCGCGGAAATTAAATATTTTCATGGCTGACGCAGGTGATATGGCTTCATATACGCAAGAGCTTGACTTCACCTTCAACATCGGAGGGGAAGCAGGAGAAGTTAAGAACGTTAGAAATAGTGGTGTGATAAAAAAAATAGACGGACAATGGAAAGTCGTACAAATTCATTGGTCTATTGGACTTGAAGGACAAGCAGTAGAATATGAAATGCCAGAATAAATCATAATACTTTAACTACTAACCAATACCAAAAAAAGGCACCAAATTGGGTGCCTTTTTATATAGAATAATTTAAATTTAAGCTAGTACTGATAAAGGCTTATAAATAGAACAAAACACGAAGTTTGGACTGTATAACCTATTACAGCAAGAACGAATTTGAGTGTAAATCTGAATTCAAGACAATTATCTTAAAACACTACTTTTTGGAGGCTTTTTTCAGAAAAATTTATTAAGCCTCATGCAGTCAAAATGCAGCGTGCATTTATTAATTCATATCAACCAGAGAATTTAAATTTGTTGAATGACAAATAACAAAGGCTTTAATACGTTAGCAGAATGAATATATTTTTACCTTTTCAGAACAACTTTTTAAATAAAAGATTTGCCATCTTTTTGTGTTTTACACTTTTATTGGGCAAAGCATCTAGCCAAGATCTTAAATCCGACCTCCCCGAAAACAACGGGATGTCTTCTCTAAGACTTTCAAATATTGATAGTGTTTTTTTGGGTTATGTAACTAATAAAAAATTACCCGGAGCTGTGATTTTAATTGCTAGAAATGGCAATATAACTTATCACAAGTCTTTTGGAATGAGTGATTTAGAAACCCAAGTTCCAATGACTAATGATAAAATCTTCCGTATTGCCTCACAGACAAAAGCCTTGGTAAGTGTAGGTATTATGATGCTCCAGGAAGAGGGTAAATTACTGCTCTCCGATTCATTGTCAAGATACATCCCAGAGTTTGAACAATCAACTGTTGAAGAGCCAGTAGCAGATGGAAAAAATACAAAAGAGGAAAAACAATATAGAGTTGTCAAAGCCAAGCGGGCCATTACAATCAGAGACTTATTGACGCATACTTCTGGGATAGGGTATGGATATGGGTTAGCTAGTGAACAATGGAAAGATGCAGATTTACAAGGATGGTACTTTGCGCATAAAAAAGAACCAATTCTTGAAAGTGTAAAAAAATTGGCTAGACTTCCTATGGAAAAACATCCCGGGGAATCCTTTGTCTATGGGTATAGTACTGATGTTCTAGGCGCGTTGATTGAGGTTGTTAGTGGAAAGACATTAGATGTGTTTATCAAGGAAAGAATTTTAGACCCGCTTGGGATGAATGATACTAGTTTTTATTTACCAATTGGAAAAGCATCAAGACTATCTGTTGTTTATAACCAAAAAGAGGATGGGCTTGTTCGAGCTCCAGAAAAAGGAGAAGAATTTTCTCAAGGGCAATACCTCAACGGGCCTCGAACAAGTTTGTCTGGTGGAGCTGGGCTTCTAAGCACATCCAAAGATTATGCAATTTTTCTTCAAATGTTACTAAACAATGGGAAGTTCAACGGAAAACGTATTTTGTCCAGAAAATCCGTTGAACTTATGACTACAAATCACCTTGGCGGTGATTATTACAAAGATGTGGCTTTCCCTTGGGATTTTGGAACTGGCTTTGGATTAGGGTTCTCTATAACTGATGATTTTGGGGATCGTGGAGTTCTTGGTAACGATGGTGAATACGGCTGGGGTGGTGCCTATCATTCTAGTTATTTTGTTAATCCTGAGGAACAACTTGTTGTTGTGTATTTTACTCAAGTTGTACCAATCAGCCTAGACGATCACCAAAAATTAAAGGCATTAGTATACCAATCAATTGTGGACTAATAAATCACTAAGGGGTAATTTTTATGGACTTTCCTGCTCTAGAATTGAATCCAAAAGCCCTCAAAACAACTTCAGATCCTGATTCAACCGAAACCGGTTTGGTATATTGTTTTGACTTAATAGTTGGGACACTTCCATCCGTAGTATAATGCACTTTTAACCCGGGGAATTCAGTACGAACATAAAGTGAATCCCTTCGGATAATTGCACCAGGTTTTGTAATATCGTATTTAATTTCAGGAAATTCAGAAGCGATTAAACCTAATGTGTGATGGCCTAAAAGATTAACAAATTCATTCCAGTCTTCCATCATTTGAGCCTCTTGAAAATCATTTTTTACTGAGAGCCATGATGGTTTTTGTGCCCATGCCTTTTCAGCAAAAATAATGAGATTTGGAAATAACATTTCGTCTAATATCTCTTCACTTGTAATGGTTTCGCTCCACAGCTGGCTTTGTATTCCAATCAAGTTATTGCGTTTATTTTCTTTTAATCTTGTTGTTTGGGAAATATAATCTTCACTTATGTTGTGCTTTTTGTTGAGATATGAGTTTGCAAAAATATCTAAAGGTTCAATGGCCCACATATCAAAATAATCCACATAACCAGACCAACTCAACCCATGGGAGTCCATATCATTATCATTTGCCATATCGAAATAAAAAGCTGAGGAATTACTCATAACCGTTTTAAATCCAGCATTCGCAAATTTATAAACCATATCCTCTCGACCACCTCCCCAAATATTATTCCATGAATAGGGAACAACATTGTAATTGAATTTCTCTTTTTTCATGACGGTCTCACTTTGACTATTTTTAGAGTGTATTAACAAGAAGTCTTCCCACCCACCCATGATAGCACCACGGGATTCAATCCTATCTCTCAAAAAAGACAAGGTTTGGTTGTAAATTTCATCCAACGATTTGCCCCGCTGTCCTTCTCCAATGATATTAGCACAAACTGGTGAACCCTCCCAAACTCCAAAAGGTAATTCATCGGCGCCAATATTAAATTGTTTAAAAGGAACTTTAGCTTGGTGGTACATATCCGCAACTTCAGCAATCACTTTGTCAAAAAATGCAAGTGAACTTTCCATACAGATATTAATTGTATTATCATTATAGAGTTGTGCTGATGCATACTGACTTTTGTCCTTTGGATCACTCAAAGCAAATTCATTAGCTTTGTCAATTTGGCCGTCAGCCATAAAGCGATCCCTCCTAACATCCATAGAGACAATAGCAGCGCGTGCGTGAGAAGAAAAACTGATGTTAGGAATTACATTAACATTTCTAAACTGTGCGTATTGAAGTAATTCGATAAAATCTGTTTTTGATAAAAACCCGTTACCCCAAGCATTTCCTTGTGCTCCTGAGCCGTACATTGGAATCAACCGATCTTTTTCGTCATTTGTATAGCCACGATTAGAGCCAATTTCAGTTAATTCAGCTAGCTCTGGAATTTCCAATCGCCAACCTTCATCATCTGCTAATTTTAAATCAAATTGATTTAATTTTAATAAAGACATGACGTCAATTATTTGCTTAAGCTTTTCTAAACCGAAATAATGTCGGGAAATGTCCAACATAAAGCCTCGGTACGCAAAACGAGGTTGATCATTGATCTCAACAATCGGCCAATCAATTTGCTCCATTAATGAAACTTGATCGATTTGATACAGAGATTGCAGCGCGTATAATAGCCCTGCATATGAATTGTGTTTTATGACTATTTTATCGGAATCAATATTTAATTTGTAGGCTTCATTTGATAAGGTTTTTTCAGACGAAATGATGATATTACTTTTAGACTTAGAGTCAGTCCACTCAATATTTACAGCTGAAAAACGATCTTTTACCATTTTTTCAAACAAATCTACTGCTGAAAATTCTGAACTCTTTTGGAAATTATCTTCGTCGAAAACTCGCCAAGTTTCAAGCCTAGGACGTTGCCCATTGTGCTTTATATAGGATAAAGGCCTTGGCAAAACCCAATCTATTCTTTCAGGCTTAAGTGACTTAATATTCTTTAACTTTTCAAAACGACTTTCAGCGGTTGGTAGATTTAATTGTACTAACCCTTTTGCATTTTCCCAATGAATGGTATTTTTTACATCAATAGTTTTTCCACCACAGACAACGAAAGCACCTTTAGGGCCAAAATCCAAACGGCTTACGACACCACTCGTTTTCACATTAAAGGAAATACGTTCTCCAGCTAATACGCTCCACTTTTTTCCAAAATAAAAAATAAAATACGAGTTGCCATTTACCCATTCAAAATCAATGCCATCTGGTAAACTGCCTTGGACAGGGCTGCCCAATATCTGATTCCAATGTAGAGACCAGTTTTGCTCGTCTAAGTCAACCTTGGTAGAATTAGTTATTGTGAAAGTAACATCCATTTGATTATTTACTATATCTATGGAACTTATAGTATAATCAAATTTAATTTCAGTTGATGTATCAGAAGTGCAAGACAAAAAAATCCAGCTGATAAATATTAAACAAGAAAACTTGGTTTTAAAATAATCGTTTAGGTTCATCTGAATTTTATTGTTAAAACTGATAATCCAATTTAAAGAATATTTTTGAATCACGTTATTTATAACGAACAAAACCTTCAACTGCTTGATATTCAGTTAGACCTAGAAGATTAAATGTTTTTGCAGTTTGTTGATTTCTCTGTTCGGCTCTTTGCCAAAATTCTCGTTGATCTGGACCAGGAAACATGGCTCGATCTTTTTGGGATTGATGCTTAAATATCGCTTCTCTTTTTTTGGCAACATTTTCAGGGCTTAGTGGAACTGCCATCTCAATATCGTCGACCCCCCATTCTTGCCATGCTCCACGATAAAGCCAAATCTCGGTATCTTCGATCCATGTGTTTTTATCATTTTTTAATTGATCGATGGCATCAAACAAAATTTGAAGACAAACGCGATGTGTCCCATGGGGGTCGGACAAGTCTCCAGCGGCGAATATTTTTGAAGGGCGTAACTTATTCAGCAATGCTACTGTCATATCCACATCATTTTTTGAGTGTGGTTTTTTCTTAACTGCACCAGTTTCATAAAAAGGCAAATTCATAAAATGTGCATTTTCTTCTAGCACGCCGCAAACTCTGCATGCGGCTAGTGCCTCTCCTTTTCGGATGCTTCCCTTTAGTAATTGAATTTGTTTTGTATCAATATCGCCTATTTTTTTTCTGTTAAAAGCATCTAGAATTTGCATGTAAGAAGATTTTAAACGTTCATCCTTGGGCAAAAAATCCATGGAAAATTGCATAAAACGTATTACCTCATCGTCGAAAACTGCAATATTGCCTGAAGTTTGATAAGCAACGTGAACCTCATACCCGTTATCGGCTAACTGAATTAGCGTTCCGCCCATTGAGATTACATCATCGTCAGGATGTGGGCTAAAAATAAGAGCTTTCGAGGGTACGCTTGGCTTTGGCGCTTTATTTACTTCCCATAGACTAAAGGTATGTAGTAGCGAGTTGTAAACTTGTAGATTTAATTCGGTAACCGAATAATCAAAGGCCAATAAAAGAGATTGTAAATGATTAGTTTCGTAGTCCTCTTTAGTTAATTTTAAAATGGATTTTTGACAAAGATCTGCCAACCAAATAACAGCTTTTTTTACAAGATTTTTTTGCCACAAACACGGCCCAAGAAGCCAAGACGTTTTCTGTCTTGTGAGTTCGGAAGAACTGGCCTTGTCTAGTATGAAAACACAGTTATCATGTTGTTGTAAATATGTTGCAGGAATTTGGTCACTAACAGGACCTTCAACCGTCCTTTTAATTATATGAGACTTACCCTCTCCCCATGCCATCAAATATACCTTTTTGGCTTTCATTATACTGCTGATACCCATGGTTATGGCTTGTTTTGGAACAAAATCCTCTCCAAAAAATCCACTTGCGGCATCTTTCCGAGTTACATTATCGAGCCACACCAGACGTGTTTGCGAACTTATACTTGAGCCTGGCTCATTAAATCCAATGTGGCCAGTTCGGCCAATTCCTAAAAGTAGAATATCTATACCACCAAAAGCATTGATAGATTGCTCATACGATTCACAATAGGATTGATGACTATCATAATTTATTGTTCCATCTGGAATATGAATATTTTTTTTCGGAATATCAATATGATCAAATAAATTTTTGTACATAAACTCAACATATGAATGAATAGAATCAGGTTCCATTGGATAGTATTCATCTAAATTGAAAGTGACTACATTAACAAAACTCACCTTACCTTCATCATAAGCAGCTATCAATTTTTGATATACCTTAATTGGTGTGGACCCTGTTGCTAGCCCCAGAACAAAAGGCCTGCTTTTAACAGTGTTATTAATTTGATTAATTATATCATTCGCAATCACACTTGAAGCTTGATCAGAATCATCAAATATATTAACTGGAATGAGCTCAAGACTAGTTTGCATATTGGAGTTAGTTTCAAAATTTATCATAATACTATTTATTATTTGCTATATATTGCAAATTACTGCAATTTTATGCAGTTTTGAAAATATTTTTATTTAATATTATAAAAATCAACTGTTATTTGTTATTTTGAAATCAAATTAAACAATATGCTAAAGGAAGAGAGGCATCAAAAAATCTTAAATGAAGTTTCTTTAAGAAACCGCATTTTACTGACAGATATGGCCGAACAGCTCAATGTTTCAGTAGATACAATTAGACGAGACGTAACAGAACTTGACAAAAAGCTAATGCTTAAAAAAGTTCATGGAGGAGCCATTTCATTAGGTTTTATTACAAATAACGAAACGATAGATGTTTTTGATCTAGACGAAAAAAAGCTAATTGCAAGCAAGGCGCTGCCCATGATTTCCGACGGTGCAGTAATTTTTATTGACGGCGGAACAACCTGCATGGAATTGGTAAAGCTCATCCCTGAAAATAGAAAGATCACTTGTTTTACGGTGAGCCTACCCATTGCTCTAGAGCTAGTCAAAAAACAGAATGTAAATTTAATATTTATTGGGGGTAAAATTTCACAGGAATCTCATATGAGCATCAGTATTGGAGCTATTAACGAAATTTCACAAATTAGATTTGACTACAGCTTTGTAAGTACAGGTTATATTGATCCAAATCATGGGTTGAGTGAATTCGACTGGGAGGTGGTTCAAATCAAACGGGCCATAATCAAAGCTTCAAAAAAATCTATTCTACTGTGTATTACTAAAAAATTTAATTCACAGCAGAAATACAAATGTATCGATGTAATTGATATAGATACTTTAATAACTGAACTTGAGATCGAGGATCCACGTCTGGATCCTTTTAAAAATTTGAATATTAAAGTTTTATAAATTATTTTGGGATTAAACCCTATTAAGTTAATCTGTTGATTAAAATAAGATCAAATAATTGCAATGTCTTAAAATTATGCATTTATTTGCAATAATATAATTTTAAAATTCATTAATGATAATTGTGCTTTGAAAAAAATTAGACTACATGTTTTTTTACTAATTGTTAGTTTTTGGCAAAATACTCATACTCAAGATATTGCATCTGTTAATGATTCACTGTTTAAATATACTTTTCAAGACCCGCAAAAGGCGCTTGAATTTGGTTTTAAAGCAATAGAAAACTCTGACTTTAACATAATCAGCTGGGACCTTTTCGAAACAAACTACCTAATTGGACAAACTCTATTTTATCTCAATTTTGAAAAGGAATCGTTTGACTATTTAATTCAAGCTTTGAGTATTTTCGAAAAGTTACCCAAAGAAAAACGGCTATATAAACAAATAAATAAACCTCCATGGATATTAGTTACGATAGGAAATGGGTTTTACAACACCAAACAATACGACAAAGCGAAGGCCTATTATATTGAAGCAATCGAAAATTTTAATTTGTATGAAACCAATTTTGAAGAAGATAAGATTTATGGACTAAACTCTACAGAAGGAAATTTAGCGTTGATTAATCTAGAATTGAGGGAATTTGACAAATCTTTAGAGTATTACAATCAAATTCTTGACAGAAGGAAATTATTGAATAAGGTATCAGACTTGATATTTTCCTACAACCAATTCATTAATCTGTACTTAAAGCAAGACAATATTGAACGAGCGAAATATTATTTGGCATTGTCTAAAAAAAGTTTTAACTATGATTTAAGAGAGGGTAATTTTAAATCTGACCCTGAAATCCAATTACAATATGCCAAATCCTTGGTGAATTTCGCTGACTATTATAAAGAAAAAGGGGGATTCCGATATGCTTTAGAATTATATTCAAAAGCAAAAGGTTTGAAAATTATTTTTGATCCTACAGAGCATATGAGAGTAAATATTTCCATTGCTGATTGCTATCAGGGGCTAAATGAATTTTCAACTGCAGAACAGTACTTGTTAGAAAATTTAAATTCCACATATTTGAGTTTGCAAAATCGAATCGATAGCTTTAAATCGTTGGCTAAAGTATACGAAAATATGAATCAATATGAAAACCTCATTTCTGTCAAAGATTCAATTATACACTATAGTAATCAATCTTTATCTGATCCCTATAACACATTGGATAACTTAGAAAATATTATTTTACTATCTGAAAAACAAATCGAAATAAATGAAAGCCAGCAGAAATTCAAAAGAGCACTTATTTTATTTATTCCTGCAGTTCTTATCTTAATTCTTATTGTTGCTACTCTAAGGATAAATAATAATTTACAAAATGAAAGAAGTAAGAGATTAGAGTTAGAAAAAAAGAATCTTAAGGAAGAACTCAATAAAAAAAGAAGGGAATTGTTTAGTAAAACCAATTTCATAATGCAGAGAAATGAATATCTTCAAAGACTGAAAGACAATTTAAGTCAAGACAACAACATCCCACAAGTGCATTTCAATAAGATAAAAAGAGATATATCTTCGCTTATAACTGCAGAGGCTACTTATGATGAATTTGATAAAAAATTCATTGAAGTATTTCCGGATTTTTATAAAAAAATGAACGGGAAATATGAATTATCAAAAGTTGATTTTAGACTAATTGCGTACATAAAAATGAACAAAAGCAATAACGAAATCGCACAGATTTCGGGAATTTCTTTAAGAACAGTGCAAAGTCAAAGATACAGATTGTCCAAAAAGCTAAATTTAAAGAAAAATCAAAATCTTAACGCTTTTATTTTTAGTATCTGAATTTAAATAGGTGATTTTTAACATATTTTTAGTTTGCGCAGTCAAATTGCAGTACACTATTATTAGCAGTTAGAGGTTTGTGTTTATAATTTTGGGGTGTTAACCATAAAAAGTAATTATGAAAAATTTATTAAAAACATTAACCTTCATTGCATTTTTCGCAATTTCAATAAATGTGATGGCTCAGCAAATAGTTACTGGAAATGTTTCAGACAATAATGGCTTCCCGCTTCCTGGCGCCACAGTTGTAATCAAAGGAACCTCTTCAGGAACTACTACTGATTTTGATGGCAACTTCAGCATTGAAACCAATTCAGGAGAAGTATTAGTAGTGTCCTATGTAGGATACATAACTCAAGAACTCACTGTAAGCGATTCAGCTACCATTAATGTTGTATTAGAATCAGACCAACTTCTCGATGAAGTAGTAATTACTGCATTAGGAATATCTAGAGAGAAAAAATCACTTGGATATGCAGTAACAGAAGTCTCTGGCGAAAATGTAAACACAGTAAAGGACAATAACCTAGCTAGTTCACTAGCAGGTAAAGTAGCTGGTCTACAAATCTCGCAATCAGGGTCACTAGGCTCTGCCGCTAGAATTACAATACGTGGAAACAATTCATTAGGCGGGAATACTCAAGCGCTAATAATAGTGGATGGTATGCCAATTAATGCTTCTATCTTGGGTGACGGCGAAGGCAATCAAGGGACTGCAGGGTCAAACGATGGTGGAGGACAGCCCAGTTATGAACCTAGCATTGCTGGTGGTGGTATCTCTGATATTAACCCAGACGATGTAGAATCAATTTCTGTACTTAAAGGTCCAAGTGCAGCAGCATTGTACGGTTCTAGAGCGGGCAATGGCGTCATTCTTATAACTACAAAAAAAGGATCACGGTCAAAAAGATTAGGAGTAACTGTTAAGTCTGACTTATATTTCGACGATGCTATGTTATTGCCTGATTTTCAAAATCAATATGGACAGGGATCATTTGGAGCACCCTACACTGATGTAGACACTGATTGGGGAAGATTCTCATGGGGTGGTGAACTAGACGGTTCTCAACAAACTTATTATGATAGAACTGAAAAAGCCTACTCTGCTCAAAACAATAATGTTGAAGATTTTTTCCAAACTGGAGTAAGATCGATCACTTCCGTTTCTGCTGAAAAAGGTTCAGACAATGGTTCAATCCGCTTTTCTTACACTAACAATACTTCTGGGTCAATTATTGAGGATTCAGAGCTTGAAAGTCACAACTTTAACTTAAGAGCAATTAATGATTTATCTGATAAACTTACAGTAGACACCAAAGCGACCTATTTTACACAGGAAGTAAATAACAGAGCATCGCTTACAGGTGCGCAAGGTGCGATGGGATATATTTATAATATGCCACGAAACGTTAATATAAACGATTTGAAAAATTACCAAATGGCCAACCCAGCTACTCCAGAGGAGTTTGGAGTTATTACCTATGCTGATAATTCACTTACTGGTAACCCATATTGGATGACCCAACACGATGAAAACAAAGTGCGTAGAAATCGATTTTTAGGATTCTTAAAAGTTAATTACGAGTTTAATGATTGGCTGAGTGCATTTGTTCGAGTTGGAGCTGATGTCACAAACGTAAGAGACAACCAGATTCACAAACCTGGAAGACATTTCAACAGAGACGGATATATGCGAGTTCAGGAGAATTCTTTTGGGGAATTGAACTCAGAATTTTTAGTGACTGCAAAACATAACTTTTCGGATAAGCTAGATATGGTGGCCAACGTCGGTGGTAACTTATCTAAAAGAACTTATGAAGGTATGATTAATTCGGGGTTTGATTTTAAAATTCCAACAAGGTTTTTCTTAGCCAATCTAGATCAACTAAGCCCACCTGTAGAGTTTCCTCAACAAATTAAAAAGGTTAATTCATTATATGGCTCTGTCAATCTTGCATATGACAACTTTTTATATTTGGATGTTTCTGCCCGAAATGATTGGTCTTCAACATTAAGTGAAGAAAACAGATCTTATATGTACAATTCAGCAAGTTTGTCTGCAATATTAAATAGATTTATTGATCCAGATCAAGAAATTTTTAATCTTATTAAATTACGCGGGAGTATTGCAGCGGTGGGTAATGATACAGATCCTTATCAATTGTATCAGTCATTTGCAGTACCTAGTGCGGGGTATTTAGGCTTGACAACATTACTGTCACCAACAGTAAAACTAAACCCGGGTTTAAAGCCTGAAACAGTGACTTCATCAGAATTTGGTTTAGAACTTAGCATGTTAGAAAACAGAATAACATTTGACTTATCCGTTTACAATATTTCTACTAAAGATTTAATATTTGATGTTCCGGTTCCTCCAGCAACAGGTTTCCTGTTTGAACGATCAAATATCGGTGAAGTAACAAACAGAGGGGTGGAAATCGCACTCGGGGCTAATGTAATTGATACTGATGATTTGTCATGGAACACATCTTTTTTCTATTCAAAAAATGAAAATAAGATTGAAGAATTGATTGATGGTCTGGATAGCTTTGTCTACAATACCTCTACTGATGGAAATTTAGCTATTAGTGCTACAGCTGGTGGTAGTATTGGTGACATCTACGCAAGAGAGTGGACAGGTGAAGTTGATGCAGATGGTAGGCCCATTGCCTCCGATGTAAATGTACTTGTTGGAAATGCGCAACCTGACTGGTTGGGTGGATGGTCTAATTCATTTTCTTATAAAGATTTTACGCTTAATTTTCTTATTGATGGTCGTTTTGGAGGTAAAATCTATTCACAAACTTCTGCCGATCTAGACAGAAGTGGAGTGTCACAAAGAAGTTTACAATATCGTGATACTGGAATTACAGTTAGCGGAACTAATACAGCGACTGGAGAAGCAAATACAATTAATATTTCTGGCCAAGATTATTGGACAGCTATGTCAGATATTTCATCAAATTATGTATATGATCAAGACAATATAAGACTTAGAGAGCTTTCTCTGGGTTATAACATCCCTAATGCGAGTAAACTTGGTTTAGAAAGAGCATATATCCAATTGGTTGGTAGAAATTTATTTTTCATTTCTAAAGATGCTGACGATATCGATCCAGAATCGATGTTAGGTAATTCATTGGGTATTCAAGGAATTAACCACAATGCATTACCAACCCAAAGAAGTATTGGGATGAATGTAACACTAACCTTTTAACCTAAAAAATCAAAAATTATGAAAAAAATAAATGTAATATTTACGAGTTTATTTCTAATTGTAGCATTTTCATGTACTCAAGATTTTAACGAAATAAATGAACAACCAGACGCTTTGTCTGTTGAAGATGTGAGTGCGAAATTCTTTGTTACAACCTTGCAACAAAAACTTTTTAAACCTGAAGCAGTGCCAGTATGGTTTGGTCAAATTTTCCACCAAGATCAGTACGCTGGTCATCATGCAGGAGGACATAGCCAATACGGATGGGATGGTGCCTTTGGCTGGGAATATGCCGCCTGGCTACAAGAGGGAACTAATGGCTGGTTATCAGCATACAATAGTACTTTAACCGCCTTTTTGAATTTAGTCGGAACAGGCGGTACATTAGAAAACGATCAATATTATGCCATTGGCTTAATAATTAAAGGGTTCTATTATCATTTATATACTGATAATGTGGGAATGATTCCTTATTCTCAAGCTTCCAACCCTGATGTTCTTCTTCCGGAATACGATAGTCAAATTAGTATCTACAAGGGAGTACTTGAAGAACTAAACCAGGCCATTGGAATAATAGGTGATAATACTACAACAGGCCCAGGAGTTGAACAGCTTGGAGAGAATGATGTACTGTTTAACGGTAACATGCAAGATTGGAAAAAACTAGCTAATAGCTTAAAGCTAAGAATGGCACTAAGAGCTAACGGCGCACCTGGTGATGACTTTTCTGCAACAGCAGCTTCTGAAGCTATATCATCTGGAGTACTAGCTGATCGTGATGCATTATTTGACTCTTACAATGTCGTTAGTAACATATGGGTAGAGCACTGTAACTATGGCGATATCTGGTATGGATTTGGAGCAGGTGGAGCCTGGAAAACAGGTGAGCCACTTGTAAATGCGTTACAGCTTAATAATGATCCAAGGCTTGAAATGATCGCAAGTCCTGCTAAAGGCGGTACTGTCGTTATTACTTACCCAACTGATGGGGAACTTGTTTCTCTTATTAACGATCATGTGGATTTTCTTAAAAGTACATTAGACGATGCAGGACTTGTACAAGATCTTGATTATACTTGGACAGAGACTACTAATGATTTGACGATAACTATGCCAGAAAACACCAATTATATTGGATTACCACTAAGATTAAGTCCAAAAATAAAAAGTTACTTTAACGGAGATTTATTTTCTGATCCTGCGGATATTATTATCAATAAATCAAATGAGGGAGAAGATATATTTCCATTTGTGGTCATGGCAGCCGCAGACTCGCACTTCATGATAGCTGAGGCTATTGTAAAAGGCTTAGTATCTGGCGATGCTGCTGGTCACTATGATATCGGTTTGAATCGCGCTATGGAGCTTTGGGGTGCAGCAGTCGATGCGGATTTCTTAGCCTCAGAAATGGGTGCGCTCTCAGGCTCAACAGATGAAAAGTTGGAAAAAATTGCAACTCAAAGGTGGATTGCTAATTATTCCAACGGATATGAAGCATGGGCAATTGTCAGAGATACAGGGTATCCATCTTCTGCAATGACAACATCATCAGATAATAATATTAAATCATATGCTGGAATGAATGGTGAATATCCTCAAAGATTGCGCTATATCTCTACAGCATACACATCCAACGGAGCTAATGTTGAGGCTGCTGTTGGAGAACAAGGCCCAGATCTAAAAACAACTAAACTTTGGTGGGCTAATTAATCTTCATAATTTGTTTTGATTTATTCAATGTTTGTTAAAGAGCCTGTAGTAATACGGGCTCTTTTTTTTAGGAATCAAAGTGAACTTATCTATCAAAAACCTTATTCAAACAATTAAAAAGTAATTTTCCAACAGAAGAAGCCTCAGTATTGAACAACACTTGTTTGATTTCATTGGGGTATAAATCAAAATAGTTGTCTGAAAAATGACCTTTAGCAGTCGTAGATAACATTACTCCCTTTTGGAGTGAAATTGAGGACATACTGATCAAATAGCCCTCATTCACTTTTTCAAAATCAAACTCAATTTCATTATTTTTCAGTGCTAATTCTTTGGGTTTAACGAAAAAATAAGTGCTTGTAGAGTTCCCAAAATTAACTTGAAGCAAAACCTGATTCCATTTACTTGTTAGCCCAGAATCAATAGAAAATGAATTCACTAAATTACTACTAGAACTAGGAACTTTGATTTGCTTTGATGCACTCCATAAAACATTTCCGTCAAAATCAATAAGTTTCATTTCTAAAGATTCATCAAGACTTGTAATTAGGTCATTAACAATATAAACATGCACACGATCATTATGACGTTCAAATGAAATCAATACATTTTCAAAAGCGTCTTTCGCTTCATAATGTAAGGCTTTCCAATTGCCAAAATGATCTATGCTAGACCAAGAGATCCCAGGCCAGCAATCATTTAGCTGCCAGTACAACGTACCCATGTTGTAGGGTTTTGCTCTTCTGTGGGCTTCAATACCTATACGCATACCACGCGCTTGAACCAATTGACTCAGAAAGATATAATCCTCATCATTGTCCGGGATTAAGTAATCTCTTCCCATGTATAAGTCGATCAACTCAAAGCCCCTATGATGCTTTTGGTGAGATCTAATCGCTTTTGTATCAATTTGAATGTCTTCCGATTGGTTGATAAATTTCATCACATCTGCACTAGGAAAAGATTGAAATCCAAATTCGCTCATAAAACGGGGAACAAAATCTTCAAAGTGCTCAAATGGATATGCATCGTGCCAAACCCACCAATCGTGAGCATCACCTTCTGACTGATATTTTGGATTCCCACGACCATATTTAGGAGAACTTTCCCAATAATCTACATCGGTGTATTTTGCAACTTGATTTGGTAAAATACTGTCAAATAGTTTTAAATAGTCCGCCCATATTTTATCTTTTTGAGCCTTTGTTTTCCCATTTTGCCAACCCCAACGATGCCACCCCTCAGAATTTTCATTATTACCACAAAACAAAACTATACTGGGATGATTTCGTAACCTTAATAATTGATCCTCTGCTTCCTTCTCTGCATTTCTCAAAAACGGTTCATCACCAGGATACATAGCACAAGCATACATAAAATCTTGCCAAACAAGTATTCCTTTTCTATCGCATAAATCGTAGAATATATTATTTTCATAAATGCCACCACCCCAAACACGCAGCATGTTCATATTGGCATCAACTACATCTTGAAGTAAATTTTCATAGTGGGCGTTTGTTACACGATTTTGCAAGCTGTGTTGCGGGATATAGTTGGCCCCTTTCATATAAACTGGAATGCCATTGATCATAAAATAAAAAGATTGACCATATTGATCATCATCAGATATAAGTGAGACATTACGTACGCCATGATTTACTTTTACATTATCTGTAACAACAGCGCCTTTTCTAAGCTTAATATCAACTTCGTATAAGTATGGTTCACCAAGATTGTGCGGCCACCAAAACTGTGGATTATCGATTGTTAAAGGAACATCAAATTCCTTTTTTTCATTCCCCGCTTGAATTGGTAAAGAAAAGTCTTTTCCCGCAATAGATAAAACTATTAATGTGGGTTCTTTTGGCGCATCACTAAGAGAAATTTTAGCTGTGATTTTTGCCTGGTCTTTTGTATATGATTTCTTCTTCAAATAAACATGCTCAATTTTTGCATCGTTCCAAGCATTTAAAGAGACGCCTTTCCAAATTCCAATTGTATTCAACGAAGGCCCCCAGTCCCAGCCGTATTGAAACTGTGCTTTTCGCGTGAATATTCGTCTCCCCTCAGGAAGGGTATATCCCAATTTATTTTTTTCGATTTCCTCTTTTATATGAGTAGGTGTGAATTTTATTGATAATGAATTATTTAATAATACAAAGTCTTTAACTGGTACTTTATAATTTCGAAACGCATTATTTGATGAGAGGATAAGACTGTCGTTTAAGTAAACTTGAGCATAGGTGTCAAGACCTTCAAAATTAAGATCGATATTTTCTTTATTGAGGATTGTCGAAGAAACATCGAAACGTGTTTGATATATCCAAGTAGAATCAGACACCCAGTGTAGTTTGAATTCGTTGTCTCCAATAAAGGGATCTTCAATTATACTATTGTCAATTAAGTCGGAATAGATATTTCCTGGGACATTTGCTGGGTGTGAAGTTTTAGTATTAATAGTTCGAAATGACCAATTAGAATCTAAAGCTGTAATAATTGGAAGTTCTTTTTTAGGATGGCAAGCCGTCAGAAACGTTAAAATAGAAATAATTATAATGTGTAATTTATGCATGGAGTAATGATATCATGTGTTGAACCTTTTCTTGATCTGTAAAAGTGTGATGGGATTCATCGAAATGTTTGGATGAATTTAACGGAAAGAAATCCGTCGATTGTCTTTTTTCCTGAATGCTGGCTGAAAAATGAATTTCTTTGAAATATTGCTTATTGAATTGAGTAATATTTGCATTATTTATTCCGGCAGCAGGAATTATCGTTCCTTTAAAATTATTTTGAAGTTTAATAAGCATAGACAATCCCTCTAATGCAGAGGGTTTTTGGCCTGATGTCAAAATACGACTCACTCCAATTTCTTCAAGTTGCTTTAGTGCTTTTATTGGATTAGGAACTGAATCAAAGGCTCTGTGGAAAGTAAAACGCATTGGACGGGCAAGATTTAATAGCGCCATTGTTCTATTAACATCTATACTCATGTCTGGATTGAGAATCCCTGAAACAACCCCTTGTGCTCCTAAAGACTTACACTGTTCGATGTCTTGTTTCATGATTTCAAAATCATCATTAGAGTAGCAAAAATCACCACTTCTTGGGCGAATTAAAACATGAGTCTGTATACTTAGGTTGTTGAGAACATGATTTATGAGTCCGTAAGAGGGAGTTATGCCGCCAACGGCAAGCTCCGAGCAGAGTTCGATTCGGCTAGCTCCAGCTTCTTGAGCATTATGAGCTGAACGGAAAGAATTTGCGCAAATTTCAACCAACATAATTGTAAAAGTAAAGGGATTTCTTCACAAGCAAAATCTATAAAATTTGCTTGAATTAATAATTAATTATACTGGCGCGAAAGCCTATATACTATTTGAAAATCAACTATTATAAATATACTTAAAATATCAAAAGAAATATAATTTTAAACTTTAATAATCGATTTCAATTAAAAAGGTTGAAACTGGAATCCCGTTAGAATTAAGTACAGCACCTGTACCAGTATCGCTCCAAGCGTGGCGAACATATTTTGGATGCTTAACTTTTTCTGAAAACAACTCTACTGTACATCCTTTGGCTTCTGCATTTGCATTGAAAAAATGAATATTATCATCGGAAATTTCAATCTGATTTTCGTGAAGAGATTTAACCTTTAATCCTTCTCCATCTTTACAATCGAAAGTAACGATTACTTTATTATTTTCTATTTTGGCTCCAATGGGATATGACGCAGTATGTTTATTTTGAAATCCGTATGTTTTTGCAAGTGCCAAATTCGATAGGCGCTTTCCGACTTCATTTTTTTTAGATGGATGTATATTTTCTGGATTTCCAATGTCAAGAGTGACTACCATTCCTGTATTAGCTAATGTAGTCACTTGGCGCTGAGCGTCTCTCAAAGCAGGTGATAAACCATTATTATAATTGAATGGTGCAATCTGCACAAAATAAAACGGAAAATTAGAAGCCCACTTAGACCGCCACCCTTCAATCATATTGTTAAAGACGGCTTTATATTCATCCTCAAAGCCAACATTAGACTCCCCTTGATACCATATAGCACCTTTAATCGTGTAGGGAATTAATGGGTGAATCATAGCATTGTAAAGTGATGTTGGTGTCCATGCGGAGAGCTTAACAAAATTTGGGCGGGGGTTTAAGCTCATATATTCTGCATTTAATCTATAGAAATTGTTTTCAAAGAATTCTGCAGTAGGTAATGCTTTCCAATTTCCTTCTAATGAAATCTCTTCTTGATTACTGGTGATAGTTAATGGTGAATATATCCTTGCATCACCCATGGTGTCAATTAAGCGAATTGCTATTGTGTTTTCACCCTCTTTCAATAATCCATTAGGAATGGGGTATTGTTTTTCTTTGAAGCTATTAGCTCCAACTGTAGCCCCAATGAATTCACCATTTATATATGTAAAGTCCATATCATCTACTAAACCAAGATTAAACTTATAATTTTCGCCCAGCTGATCAATAGTAAACGATTTTCTTATCCAAACAATTCCGTCGAAGTCATTTACATCTGAGTTGGTAAAAACATCTGCGTAATTACCTGGAATTATTAGATCTTTCCACTGAGTATCATCAAACTTCTCAAGGCCAAGGTGTGAATCATTATAATCTAATTTACTCCATTCATCAAAAATGTAGTCTTTTGTTGTGTCGGGGTAAGAGTCTAATGGGCTAAGCCAGTTTTTGTATTCAACTAACTTATTATCCATATTTTCAATACTTTTAAGCGCTTCTTTATATGCAGGTATATTTTGTAATGCATTTTGATTGGCCCATGACTGAACCGGGGTACCACCCCAACTGCTGTTAATAATTCCTATTGGAACTTTGAGCTCCTCGTACAAATTTTTTGCAAAAAAATAGGCTGTAGCACTAAAATTTGGGGAGTTTGTCGAATCACTTATTTTCCAATCTCCCTCAACAATTGTTTTTGGTTTATGCCCAACAGCTTGTTTAGTTTTAAAAAAACGAAGCGGATACTGATCAGAAGATAAAATTTCGGCGGAAGAGTTTTCAATTGGGTCTTCAGGCAGCCACCCCTGCAATGGCATACTCATATTACTTTGACCTGATGCTAACCAAACTTCTCCAAGAACAACATTTTGTATTGTGATACAATTTTCATTTGCGCATATCTCCATAACGAAGGGGTCTTTTTGCTCCTGGGTTGGAACAATAACCTCCCATTCACCATTAGAATTAGAGGTGTTAACATACTTCCCCCATGGAACAGTAATTTCTACTTCAGATTTTGCTACTGAATGGCCCCAAATATGAACTTCTGAATTCCTCTGTAATACCATATTATCAGAAAACAAACTTGGCAACTTAAGTAGGCTTGATGACTGTTGTGAAGAACTTATGTTCACAGAAATCAGTATTGAAAATATTACTAAATTATTTAAAATCTTAAATTTACATCTACTCATGATTGATTTGAATTTCGTCAATAAATATCCACCCTTTACCATCGTGTTGGCTGCCTATATGCCATTCTGGTACTGGACCAATTTTTTTGGCAATAACTTTTACGTATTGCCAAGAGGATTTTGGAGGATCAAATGTGATTGATTTAATTTGTGGCTTATCAAATTGTTTAATTTCAAAATTTTCAACTCCGATTCGCTTAAAGTTTTTTCCATCTGATGAAACATAACATTCCACACTTTTAGGAAAGAAAATCCACGGTCCTTGATCACTGAGGAAATTTACAGTGATATCTTTAATTGCTTTGGGTTCTGATAAATTAACGAGCGCATCAACATCTTCATTTAAATAGCCTTGCCAAGCTCCAGTACGAAAATCCTCACCCCCAATAATACCATCTACTAAAGCATCTGTTCCACCTGCGCTATATTGATAGTAATAGTCTGTGTTCAAAGTGATTTTAATATTTGGGTTTTTCTTTCTGAATGAGGTGATAAGAGTTGAACTAAGATTCCCATTAATGTCCGCATAAGTTTTCAGTAAAGTGTTGTCATCAATTCGAATTGGTTCGGAGTAAACCAAAAATTCGGATCCAGTAGAATAATATATTGTAGCTTCAGGCTGTAAACTTTTTAATTCGACCAAAGTTTCATTATAAAAAGCTAACTCTCCACTGTCTATATAAGGAGGAGTTGTAATCCCAAAATCATCAATTGCTGTGGAAGGAATATTAACCTCTAGGGTCCCCCAATCTGTCTTTGATTGGCCCATTGTAAATTCTAACACACCACCCTTCATAATATCATTATGAGTGAAATATGAATTTAACAACGGACTGTTATTTAGACTCACTTCTTTGATATATTGGCTGGAAGGACTGTTATTTGGAACAGTTATGGTGAATGTTTTTCCATTTTCTAAATTAATAACAGCCGATTTTACAATTGGAGAGCCAATAATATATTGGGAAGTGCCAGGCGTTACAGGATAAAAACCAAGTGCACTAAAAACATACCAAGCACTCATTTGACCACAATCCTCATTTCCTGATATTCCGTTTGGCTTATTAGAATATTGTTCATCCAAAATTTGACGGATTTTTTCTTGTGTTTTGTACGGTTTATTTATAAAATTATAAAGATATGCCATATGATGGCTAGGTTCGTTACCATGAGCATATTGACCAATTAAACCTGTAATATCTGACTGGTTTCTTCCGGAAGTATTGGTACTAGCAGAAAACAAACTATCTAACATGGTCTCATAGTTGCTTTTTCCACCAACTAAGGCGATATGTCCGCTAATGTCATGTGGGACATAATAACTGTAGTGCCATGAGTTAGCTTCGGTGTAGTTAAAATTAACTTCATATGGATCAAATGGAGCATACCATTTATTATTAAAGCGTCCTCGCATAAAATTAGTGTTAGGGTCAAATACGTTCTTATAATTCTGGGCGCGCTGTAAAAACGTTTTGTAATCCTCTAATTCCCCTAATGATTTCCCCATCATAGCTATAGTCCAGTCATCGTAAGCGTACTCTAATGTCTTTGACACAGATTCTGACTCCGTCTCTACCGGGATATAGCCAAGATTTTTGTAGCTATTTAGACCAAAATGGTCTTGATTGGCCGAGTGCTTCATGGCCTTAAATGCCAAGTCTTCATCATAATCTTTAATCCCTTTTATATAAGCATCGGCTATGACTGAAACCCCATGATAGCCAATCATGGTATTGGTGTAATTAGCAGATAAGTCCCAAATCGGAATAATACCGCCTTCTTTAAACTTTTTTAGAAAAGTACGAATAAACTGATTGGTTCTCTCTTGCTCAATGATGGTGTACAAGGGATGGACCGCACGATAGGTGTCCCAAAGTGAAAAAACTGTGTGATAAAACACCGTTTTGTCCTGGTGGATTTTCATATCCATTCCTCTATAGCGTCCATCTATGTCTTGATACAAATTAGGCGCCAACATAGTATGGTATAAGGCGGTGTAAAAATTAAATTTATCTTCTTGCTCATAAGTTTCGACTACAATTTTATTTAGTTGTTGCTCCCAAGTGCTATCAGCAATTTGTCTGATATCTTCAAAAGTTTTATTGTCCAATTCATGGGTTCTGTTCTTTAATGCGCCCAATTCATCTACTGCAGAAATCCCAACGCGAACTTCTAATTCGTTAGACGCTAATGAATCAAAAACAAACGCTGCTCTGACAGATTTACCATCCAGTACGTCGTCTTCAATAATCACTTTGGAGTATGGGCGCGAGAAAACCATATCGTAGAAAACTCTCTGATCTTTTGCCCATGAACTCGAAAATCGGTACCCTGAGACATGCGAACTGTCCACTAAATTAAGATTTGAATCTATAACTTGATCTCTATGAGTTAAATCTAAAATTATAACTTGATCTGAATTGGGCGGAAACTTGTAGTGATGTATTCCACTACGTTCCGAAACGGTGAGTGAAACATCAATGCCAGTATCATCAAGATGGACGGAATAATAGCCAGGCGATGCCGTTTCGTTCTGATGAGAAAAGGAAGAACGGTAGCCATTATTCCCATCAGATCCGTTATTAAAATTAATTTGATTTGTTGGCATCAATAAAATATCACCGTAATCTAAAATTCCAGTACCCGAAAGATGAGTATGTGTGAAACCATATATATAACTATCGGAGTAATGATATCCTGAGCAACCATCCCATCCGTCGAGTCTTGTATCGGGACTTAACTGCATCATTCCAAAAGGCATAGATGCACCAGGAAAGGTGTGGCCATGTCCCCCCGTACCGACAAAAGGATTAACCAAAGAAGTTAATTGTTGTTCACTAATTTGTTTTTCGTTTGTACATGACAAAATGAAAAGAGCTGAGATTGTATATATTTTAACTAAATTGTTCATATCACAAATTTAAATTCTCTCTTTAAGTAGAATTAATAAATTTACGCTGCATTTTGACTGCACAATAATTTTTTATTAAAAAAAATCTATAAAATACATTCTATGCAATAAATTTAACAAATACAATTACAGATTTTAAAAAAATTTAAACGCATTTAATATTACACAATCAACAGGCAAAAAAACATTATGAAACCTAATAATTACTGGAAAACAAATATTCGTTACATCACTATTCTCTTAAGCTTGTGGTTTTTGATATCATTTGGTTGTGGAATCTTATTTGTTGAACAACTCAACTTAGTGAAGATTGGCGGATTTAAACTTGGGTTTTGGTTTGCTCAACAAGGTTCAATTTTTGGTTTTGTGGTCATCATTTTTGTTTACATTTTTTTGATGAATAAATTAGATCAATCTCAAAAAAAATAATCTTATGGAACTTCAAATTTGGATTTGGATCGCAGTTGGCCTAAGTTTTTCACTTTATATAGGAATTGCAATATGGTCACGTGCTGCCTCAACAAAAGAATTTTATGTCGCTGGTGGTGGAATACATCCAATTGCAAACGGAATGGCTACGGCAGCAGACTGGATGTCTGCAGCTTCATTTATTTCTATGGCGGGAATTATTTCATTCAGTGGTTACGACGGCTCAGTTTACCTTATGGGTTGGACAGGAGGATACGTATTACTTGCCCTGTTGCTGGCTCCTTATTTGCGAAAGTTTGGGAAATTTACAGTCCCCGATTTCATAGGAGACCGTTATTACTCCAACACGGCTAGATTAGTAGCTATATTTTGTGCTTTGATTGTTTCTTTCACTTATATCGCTGGTCAAATGCGAGGGGTTGGAGTGGTCTTTTCTAGGTATCTTGAAGTGGATATTGTTACTGGCGTATTAATTGGTATGGGGATTGTACTTTTCTATGCCGTCTTAGGGGGAATGAAAGGGATTACATACACCCAAATCGCACAATACTGCGTGTTAATATTCGCATTTATGGTCCCCGCAGTTTTTATTTCATTTTTGATTACCGGAAATCTTATCCCACAAATAGGATTTGGCTCTAGTAGTACTGACGGCATATTTCTTCTTGATAAATTAGACGGTTTACATCAAGAACTGGGATTTCATGAATACACAACAGGAACAAAATCTATGCTGGATGTGTTTTGTATCACAATGGCGCTCATGGTTGGGACTGCTGGATTGCCTCATGTAATCGTACGATTTTTTACGGTGAAAAAAGTAAGTGACGCAAGGAAATCTGCAGGATGGGCTCTATTATTTATAGCGATACTTTATACTACTGCACCAGCAATAGCAGTATTTTCAAGAACCAACCTCATTGAAACGGTTAGCAATCAGCCCTATGATCAGATGCCTGATTGGTTTAACAAATGGGAAACTACGGGTCTTCTTGAATTTAACGATAAAAATAAGGACGGACTCATTCAATATAATGCTGATGGTTCGACAAATGAACTTGAAGTTGATGCTGATATAATGGTATTGGCAAATCCAGAAATAGCACAACTACCAAATTGGGTAATTGCCTTACTTGCTGCAGGGGCGTTAGCAGCTGCGCTTTCCACAGCAGCAGGATTATTGTTAGTCATATCCTCAGCAGTATCTCATGATTTACTCAAAAAAATATTAGTCCCCAATATTTCCGAACGAGTGGAGCTAATTGCTGCGCGTTTAGCAGCTACTGCCGCCGTTTGCATGGCTGGGTATTTTGGCGTCAATCCACCTGGTTTTGTGGCTGCTACTGTTGCCCTCGCCTTCGGTCTTGCAGCATCCTCTTTTTTTCCAGCTATTTTATTGGGGATTTTCTCAAAGCGTATTAACAAAGAGGGGGTCATTTGCGGAATGCTTGTTGGAATATTAACAATGTTATTTTACATGCTTAAATTCAAATTTGGATGGTTTGGCGGTGGATTAAAAGAAGATTGGTGGTTTGGAGTTTCACCTGAAGGTTTTGGCAGTATTGCAATGATTTTTAATTTCATTACTACTTTAGTTGTTAGTCATTTTACTCCAAAACCAAGTATGGAAATTCAAAAACTAGTTGAGAAAATTAGAGAGCCTTAGATAGAATATTAAAAAGGGGGAGATCAAACCTATGAAACGAAGGAAATTTATCATCAATAACACAAAAGCAGCACTTGGAATATCACTAATCCCCGCTACAAATTTTTCATTTTTAGAGCACAAAGAGGCTAACAATTTTGTTTCCAAGAGACCCCCTATAGAGAGTAGAAGTTTTGTTAGTGAAGGAGTAGAAGAGCTTATCAAAAAAGTTAAAGCTGGTATTTCAGACCCAGAACTTGCATGGATGTTTGAAAATTGTTATCCAAATACTTTAGACACAACTGTAGATTATGAGGAAATTGATGGGAAACCCGACTCATTTATTATTACTGGAGATATTGATGCTATGTGGTTGCGCGATTCTACTGCCCAAGTCTGGCCATATATGCCACTTATTGACAAAGATGATAAGATTAAAAATCTAATTTTAGGCTTGATAAACCGACAGGTCAAATGTATTTTAACTGACCCCTATGCTAATGCATTCTTTAAGGATTTAAATCGAATTTCAAAATGGTCAAGCGATGTCCCAACTCCAAAGCCTGGTGTACATGAGCGGAAATGGGAAATTGACTCTCTTTGTTATTTTATAAGATTATCGTACAACTATTATAAAATATCTGGAGATACAGAGTTTATGGATAAAGATTGGCACAAAGCAGTCAAGCTTGTTTATAATACATTTAGAAATGAACAACGAATAGAAAATGAATCTCCATATTCTTTTGCAAGAGAAAATTCATTTGCTGTTAGTTTAGCGCCTTTTCACGGACGTGGTGCACCAACTCGAAAAATAGGCATGATCCATTCAATATTCCGCCCATCTGATGACGGGACAATTTATCCTTTTCTAGTACCATCAAATATTTTCGCTTATGTTTCGCTGGAGCAGATTTCAGAACTATACAATGTGAATGATTATGATACTGAATTTTCTAAAAAATGCTTATCATTTTCATATGAAGTTAAATCTGCAGTTGAAAAATACGCAACTAAAGAGCATCTTGATTATGGGAAAATATATGCTTATGAAATAGATGGATTTGGTAACGCCATATTTATGGATGACGCGAATGTCCCTTCATTAATATCATTAGCCTACATTGGAGGGCATTCTACTAATGATGCTAAATATCAAAATACAAGAAGATTTTTGACCAGCGATGACAATCCATATTTCCTGAAAGGGAAAGCAGCTGAAGGACAAGCAAGTCCACACACGGGAAAAGAAAATATTTGGCCAATGGGAATTATTCTACGAGGCTTGACTTCTGTTAAAGATGACGAAATTATAATGTGTTTGAAAATGTTAAAAGCAACCCATGCTGGCACAGGGTTTATGCATGAGTCTTTTCATAAAGATGATGCCCATAACTATAGCCGCTCATGGTTTGCTTGGGCAAATACTCTATTTGGCGAGCTCATAATAAAATTACACAATGAACGTCCAATGATCTTGAAAAATAACCAATTCTGAAAAAATCAAGTTTATTAAAATTTATTTTAATTGGTCTTTGGCTGTAGGAGGAATAGATGTAGTTTTTTTATTTGGAAAAGGTTTAAGCTACAATTAAAACCATCTATGTAAGCCCATTAGTATTGAATTCGTACAAAAAAAGAAAGTGCTAAACCCTGTATAAGAGGGAAATAGCACTTTCATTGGTACTGAAGACGGGACTTGAACCCGTACGGCCTAATGGCCATTGGATTTTAAGTCCAACGTGTCTACCAATTCCACCACTTCAGCATTAAGACTTAAAAATTCTGAGCGAAAGACGGGATTTGAACCCGCGACCCCCACCTTGGCAAGGTGATGCTCTACCCCTGAGCTACTTTCGCAATTTATAAGAGCGTCCCTTTGATATACAAAGGGGTTGCAAATTTAACACATTTCTGATAATACCAAAGTTTTTTTTGGTTTTTGTCATCACTTCTTTGTGAGCATTCGCTTAATTTCATTAAGCTTCATCAAAGCCTCAACGGGCGTCAGGCGATCAATATCTGTATCCAAAATATCGGTTTTTAATTCCTCCAACAATGGGTCGTCCAAATTGAAAAAACTCAATTGCATGTCAGAATTCAAATCTTTGACTTTAGCCGTAAGTTCATCGCCAGAATGTGATTTTTCGAGTTGCTTCAATATTTTTTTTGAGCGATGTAAAACCGCTTGAGGCATTCCTGCCATTTTTGCAACATGAATTCCAAAACTGTGTTGACTTCCGCCTGAAACTAAAGTTCGTAAAAACAATACGTTATCTTTCAGTTCCTTTACGGCAACATTGTAATTCTTAATGCGCGAAAACGACTCTGTCATTTCATTTAATTCATGATAATGGGTTGCAAAAAGTGTTTTAGCGCGTGATGGATGCTCGTGTAAATACTCACTAATTGCCCATGCAATGGAAATCCCGTCGTACGTACTTGTTCCGCGTCCAATTTCGTCCAAAAGCACTAAACTTCGCTCTGAAATATTATTCAAAATAGATGCAGTTTCATTCATTTCGACCATAAAAGTAGATTCACCCATAGAAATATTATCACTAGCACCTACACGAGTAAAAAGTTTATCGACCACACCAATTCTTGCATTTTCTGCAGGAACAAAACTCCCTATTTGTGCCAATAACACGATGAGGGCCGTTTGACGCAAAATGGCAGATTTCCCAGACATGTTTGGCCCTGTAATCATGATGATTTGCTGCGTTTCCCGGTCTAAAAACACATCGTTTGCCACATAAGTTTCACCCACAGGCAATTGTTGTTCGATTACAGGATGGCGCCCTTTTTTGATATCTAAATCAAATGAGTTGTCAAGCTCAGGACAATTGTAATGGTGTTGTTTGGCCAAATGTGCAAAAGCACTTAAGCAGTCCAATTGGGCAATCAATTGAGCATTTTGTTGTACGTCTTTAATATAGTTGTGCATCCACACAATTAATTCTGAAAAAAGGCGCTGCTCAATAGCTAAAATTTGATCTTCAGCTCCTAATATTTTTTGTTCGTATTCCTTTAGTTCCTCAGTAATATAGCGTTCAGCATTAACCAAGGTTTGTTTCCTTACCCAATGCTCAGGCACCTTGTCTTTATGGGTGTTACGCACCTCAATATAGTAGCCAAAAACATTATTTGAAGCAATCTTTAGCGATGGAATACCCGTAGATTCACTTTCACGGGCCAACATTTGATCAAGGTAGTCTTTCCCCGAAAAAGCTATAGCACGCAAAGCGGCTAGCTCTTCAGAAGCTGATGAGGCAATTGTATTTCCTTTTAAAATATTGACTGGAGCATCTTCATTCAAGGTGGTTTCAATTTTTGACCTAAGAACTTTACAATCTTCAATTTGCGCCCCTAAAGCAATTAAAGTCGAATGACCGCTGTCGAGTACAACTGCCTTTATTGGTACGATTTGTTCTAAAGAATTTTTTAATTGTATGACTTCTCTAGGGTTCGCTTTTGCTGTGGCAACTTTAGAAATCAACCGCTCCAAATCGCCAATACCTTTGATGTTTGTCTGTAAGGCTAAAAGAGCAGTTTCATTGTTATGAAAATACTGTACCACCTCATGCCTTGCTTTAATTTTTTCAACAGTTTTTAATGGAAGTGCAAGCCAGCGCTTAAGTAGCCTTCCACCCATTGGAGATAAAGTTTTGTCTATAGTTTGTATTAGAGTAACGGCATTGTCGTTGCTGGAATGATATAACTCTAAATTGCGAATCGTAAATTTGTCCATCCAAACAAATTCGTCTTCTAAAATACGCTCAATAGAAGTAATATGTTGCAATTTATGGTGCTGAGTCTCACCCAAATAATGAAGTATAGCACCTGCAGAAACCAAGCCATATGGCAAGCCCTCAACGCCAAATCCTTTTAAGGTTTTGGTTTGAAAATGAGTACATAAAGACTCATAAGCATAATCCTCTTGATACACCCAGTCTTCTAAATAAAACACATTAAAATCATCCCCAAAAGTTTGACTGAACTTTGTGCGCTTTTGTTTCTCAATTAAGACTTCACTTGGGGTGAAATTTTGAAGCAATTTAGCCACATAAGCTTCCGTTCCTTGTGCTGTCAAAAACTCCCCTGTAGAAACATCCAAAAGAGATATTCCAATCGATTTTCCAAAATAAACAGCTGCTAAAAAATTATTGGTTTTAGAGCTTAAAACCTCATCATTCAGCGAAACACCAGGTGTTATGAGCTCTGTGACCCCGCGCTTGACAATCGTTTTTGTTTTTTTAGGATCTTCTAGCTGGTCACAAATCGCTACACGGGCTCCTGCTTTTACTAATTTTGGTAAATAGGTGTTTAGGGAATGGTGTGGAAATCCTGCAAGCTCTGTTTCACTCTGACTTCCAGCACCGCGTTTGGTCAAGATAATATCTAATATTTTTGCGGCCTTTACAGCGTCGCTGCCAAAAGTCTCATAAAAATCACCTACACGAAATAACAAGAGAGCATCGGGGTACTTTGCCTTAATGGCATTGTACTGTTTCATGAGCGGTGTTTCTTTTTTTAATTTTTTGGCCAACGATTCTTCCTTTTAAAAAGTGTACTTTTGTGGGTATATAAAGATGCTAATGTAACTAATTTTAGCGTGTTTTAAAACCTAACAACAGACAAATAAACTCATGCGAAAATTAAAAAATAGCGAATTGAATCGGCTGAGTATTGAAGACTTTAAAACAATAGAAAAAACTCCTCTGATTGTCATTTTAGATAACGTAAGAAGCTTAAATAATATTGGCAGTGTTTTTAGAAGTTCGGATGCTTTTCGCATTGCGCATATTTACCTTTGTGGCATAACGGCCACTCCTCCTCATAAAGACATTCAAAAAACAGCTTTAGGCAGTACAGAATCTGTGTCTTGGTCCTACGCCGAAAATACTTTATCTGTTGTACAAGACCTTCAACAAAAAAAGGTAACCGTCCTCGCTGTGGAGCAGGCCGAAAACGCAGTTCTATTGCAGAATTTTGTTCCTCAAAAAAAGACAAGCTACGCAGTTGTTTTTGGGCATGAGGTTAAAGGCGTTTCTCAAGAAGTTGTAAATCAATCGGATGGTGTGCTAGAAATCCCTCAATTTGGAACCAAGCATTCCTTAAATATTGCCGTAAGTTGCGGGGTTGTATTATGGGATTTATTTTCAAAAATAAATCAATCTTGAATTTGTTTTAGCAGCCATAGATAGTCGTGACGATTTTCAATAAAATCGCGCTCCGAAATGTCTATTATTTTAACTTCAGACTGTGGGTTATTTTTCATAAATTCTAAGTAGCCAAGATGAATTTTATCTAAATAAGCGGATGCTAAATTACGCTCATAGTCGCGCCCTCGTTTTTTAATATTCTGCTGTAGTTTGTCTGTGTTCTGATGCAAATAAACATACAAATCGGGGCGTTTTATATCTTTATAAACTTGGTAAAATAATTTTCGATACAGTAAAAACTCATCAGCAGATAAAGTAATTTTCGAAAATATTAGTGATTTAAAAACATCATAATCAGCAATGATAAAGTCTTTAAACAAATCCAATTGGGCTAAATCATCCGAAATCTGTTGGTAGCGGTCAGCTAAAAAAGACATTTCTAAAGTAAATGCATACCGTTCGGCATCTTCATAAAATTTGGGCAAAAAGGGATTATCTGCAAAACGCTCAAAAATAGATTTTGCATTAAAATCCTGGGCCATCATATGAGTTAAACTCGTCTTGCCTGCGCCAATATTACCCTCGATCGCAATAAAATTGTAGGCTGTAAAATCAAAGTCCTGTAGTGGGTTTTTGAGCTGAATGTCGTGTTTTGTAATCGGACTGTTGTCTGTACAAACATCTAAAATTTTTGAAACTGTTTTGTTTTGTTGAGGGTGGAACAAGTCTGCTGCAATTTCAACCAAAGGTTTGAGCACAAAAAGACGTTGATCTAATCGCGGGTGTGGAACTGTTAAAATATTGTTTTCAATAATTTGATCATCGAAAAACAATATATCCAAATCTATGGTTCGAGCGCGGTATTGGCCATCATCAAAGCGCTTACGCCCGTGACGTTCTTCTATTTGAAGAAGTTTTGAGAGTACTATTTCAGCAGATAAACAAGTCCTAACTTGAAGACAGGCATTTAAAAAAGCATCGCCTTCAAACCCCATTGCAGGTGTTTCATAACAACTGGATAAACGCAACACACTCCCTACCTCGTAATGAATGGCCTCAACCGCCAATTGAAGATGAGAAAAACGATCCCCAACATTACTGCCAATTCCTATAAAAATACTTTTTTGTTCTGTCATAAGAAGCAGCAATTTAAGTAAAAGAAAAATTAATATTATATCTTTACTAAAGAAATTATTGACAACGAATGACACTGAAAGACAAAGTCTTAGCGCAACGCCTTTATTTGATTTTAGGGATACTGTTCATCACATCTCTGGTTGTTTCTAACCTTATATTTAAAAAATTCTTTTATTATTACCCTTTTGATATTTCTCTTTTTGGAGTCAATTTATTTGAAATTTCTGTAGGCATCTTGCCTTACCCTATTACCTTTTTGATAACTGATTTGATCAGTGAAATTTACGGCAAGAAAAAAGCAAATGAAGTGGTCGTAGGAGGAATTTTTGCTTCATTTTTTGCCATGGGAATTATTTATGTAGCCAATGCGGTGCCAGCAACTGATTGGTCGCCTGTTTCAGACGATTTGTTCTCAACTGTGTTTGGGAGTACAGCCATTGCTGTTTTGGCAAGCATGATGGCCTATCTTTTTGCTCAATTTATCGACATACAGATTTATCATTATTGGAAACGCCTGACTGCAGGTAAACATCTATGGTTACGCAACAATTGCTCTACGTTTTTATCACAATTTATTGATACTGCTACGGTACTTTTACTACTGTGTGGATTTGGAGAAATCAGCTGGAATTTGTTTGGTGGATTACTGCTTGCGGGATTTCTATTCAAAATTATCATCGCCGCACTTGATACTCCATTTTTATACCTTGGTGTATATATGTTTAGAAAACGCTTTAAACTTGATATCAACGAAGAAATTGAATTGGATTAAGCTTGTACATCAATACCAATAACAAGACCTTCATTGCTGCGTACATTAAAAACTGTTTCATCATCAAAAATGAGGTATTGCCCTTTAATACCTACTAAAATTCCTTCGTATTCTGGTGTTTTAGTAAGGTTCAAGCTTTTCGGTTTTTCAGGGTATTTATGAACTGGGAATTGCAAGTTTAGCGGCTCATTATTAATTAGAAAATACGGCTTCACTTCTTCTGGAAGAAAGGACGAGAGTTGATGCCGCCAAACAGACAAATCTTCTTGTGTTGTGTTGCCTTTTAACATTTCTCGCCAATTGGTTTTATCGCTAATATGTTTTTTTAAAGCGACCTCAGCCACACCTGCTAAGTACCGATTAGGTACTTCTAAAATTTCAAGAGCAGTTTGTGCCCCTTGATCGATCCAACGCGTTGGGACTTGTGTTTTTCTCGTTACGCCGACCTTAACATTACTCGAATTGGCCAAATACACAATATGGGGTTGTAACTGAACTTTTTTTTCAAATTCTAAATCGCGTTCTTCAATATCCAAATGCGCCTTACTTTTCTCAGGATGCATAATCCAATCGGCAGTTTGTGGTAGTTCAAAAAAACAAGACTTACAAAAGCCTTGACGAAAGGTAACTTCCCTGCTTCCGCAACTTAAACATTCAAATCCAATAAATTTTAATTTTAGCTTTTTATGAATCAATTGATGTGCTTGAATAAGCGCGCCTCCAAGAGACAAATAATAATTTATGGGCGCCGCTAGCTCCGTTTGCATTTTTGTAAGCACACCTTGATAAAGCATAAATAAATTTTGTTACTTTTAACATTGTAAATATAGCTATTTTTTATGCCAATTCCATTAGTCAATTCCGTTGCGTCCTGGTTTTTAAAGAAGCGTTTTCATCAAATTGATTTGTTTCTTAAATACCCCTACGAAGTTCAGAATGAGTTACTTACTCAACTGCTGGAATTGTCAAAAAACACTGAAATTGGAAAGAAATACAATTTTGAATCCATTGGGTCATACAGAGAATTTGCTGAGCGAGTTCCTGTTTCTACTTATGAAACTTCACATGAATTGATCGAGCGCTCGCGCCGAGGAGAGCAAAATATTTTTTGGGCTAAGCCTATTAAATGGTTTGCAAAATCAAGCGGGACTACAAATTCCAAAAGTAAATTTATCCCCGTCAGTAACGCCTCTTTGGAGGACTGTCATTATGCAGCAGGAAAAGATTTGTTGTGTATGTATTTGAACAACAACCCTGATTCTGAGCTTTTTAATGGTAAAAATTTACGCCTTGGGGGGAGCAAAGAGCTTTACGAAGAAAATGGGACTATTTTTGGGGATCTTTCAGCTATTTTAATTGATAACATGCCGTTTTGGGCAGAATTCAGCAGTACGCCAAGCAACAAAGTCTCGCTAATGAGCAATTGGGAAACAAAAATGCAAGCGATTGTGGATCAAACTATCAAAGAAAATGTAACGAGCTTAGCTGGTGTTCCTTCTTGGATGCTGGTGTTGTTAAATAATGTTCTTGAGACTACAGCTCACTCTAATTTATTGGAGATATGGCCCAATTTGGAAGTTTACTTTCACGGAGGAGTTAGTTTTATGCCCTATGCTGATCAGTACAAAAAAATAATCCCGTCCTCCTCATTCAAATACTATGAAACCTACAATGCTTCAGAAGGATTTTTTGCCATTCAAGATCAAAACGACTCAAACGATTTATTATTGATGTTGGATTATGGCATTTTTTATGAGTTCATCCCTATGGATGTATATGGTACCAAAAACGAAAAAGTAATTCCATTGTATGCGGTCGAAAAAGGTAAAAATTATGCTGTGATCATCACGACCAATGCTGGGCTTTGGCGCTATCAAATTGGCGATACGGTTCGTTTTACTTGTATTGACCCCTACCGCATTAAGGTAACAGGGCGTACGAAGCATTTTATTAATGTGTTTGGGGAGGAATTAATCATAGAGAACAGCGAGCGCGCCTTAAAAAATGTATCAGAAAAAGTGGGTTGTGAAATTAGCGAATACACAGTTGCCCCAATTTTCATGCAGGGTAATAACAAAGGGGCGCATGAATGGCTCATTGAATTCAAAACGCCACCGAAAGATCTGAACTATTTTTCAGAACTTCTAGATAATGCACTAAAAGCATTGAATTCCGATTATGAAGCCAAACGCTACAACAACATGACTCTAAATCCTCCAAAAATTATTCTTGCACGCAATGGACAATTTCACGATTGGCTGAAAAGTAAAAACAAATTAGGCGGACAACATAAAATTCCTCGGCTCTCAAATTCAAGAATATTATTAGAGGAGTTAATGGCACTAGCCTAGATTGTAGCCCTTGCTTATGCAACAGCATATTACTTTTAAAAGAATTGTAAACAGAAAACTATGAGACCGCCTTAAGTTGATTTAAGCGGGTTCTACTCAGGTGCTTTTTAACATAAGCTTTATCCACAACTAAAGACGTTTCTTCGCCCCCAGGAAGCGAAAACATAGCATCGGTTAAAACTTCCTCACATAAAGAACGCAATCCACGGGCTCCTAGCTTATACTCTACTGCTTTTTGTACGATAAAATCCAAGGCTTCGTCTTTAAAGCTTAGCTTGATGTTATCCATTTCAAAGAGTTTAATATATTGCTTGGTTAGTGCATTTTTAGGTTCTGTAAGAATCGCTCTCAAGGTTGCTTCATCCAATGGGTTCATGTGTGTAAGAACGGGAAGTCGTCCAATAATTTCAGGGATAAGGCCAAAATCTTTCAGGTCCTTCGGAGTAATGTATTGCAAGAGATTTTGGGTGTCTATTTGTTCGCCTTCTTGAACAGATTTGTAGCCAATAGCTGCCATATTGAGGCGTTTCGAGATATGACGCTCAATACCATCAAAGGCTCCACCGGCGATGAATAAGATATTTTCTGTATTAACTTCAACAAATTTTTGATCAGGGTGTTTTCTTCCTCCTTTTGGGGGAACATTAACTACAGTCCCTTCCAACAATTTAAGCAATGCTTGCTGTACTCCTTCACCCGATACATCTCTTGTAATCGAAGGGTTATCACTTTTTCGTGCAATTTTATCAATCTCATCAATAAAAACAATTCCACGTTCGGCTTTTTCTTGATCATAATCAGACGCTTGTAAAAGACGTGTCAACATACTTTCTACGTCTTCCCCGACATAACCCGCCTCTGTCATGACTGTTGCATCTACAATAGCCAAAGGGACGTTGAGCATTTTAGCAATGGTTTTGGCCATTAGTGTTTTGCCTGTTCCTGTTTGGCCAACCATGACGATATTACTTTTCTGTATTTCAATATCCTCATCAGTAGTGGTCTGCAATAAGCGTTTGTAATGGTTATAAACAGCCACAGCCATCACTTTTTTTGTTTGATCTTGGCCAATAACATAAGCATCCAAAAAAGCTTTTATTTCTTTCGGCTTCTTGAGCATCAGTTCAGAAGAGAGTTCTTTGTCTTGATGCTTTGACTCTTCGGCAACAATTCCATGGGCTTGTTCTATACAACGATCGCAAATATGCGCATCAAGACCTGCAATAAGTAGATTTGTGTCTGCTTTTTGTTTACCGCAAAATGAACATTCTAATTCTTCTTTAGCCATAAGAGATTGAGGTTTTGTGTGGTGGCACTATGCCTTTCTTGACAATATTTCATCAATCATTCCGTACTCAAGGGCTTTATCCGCTTTCATCCAGTAATCTCGATCACTGTCTGCATATACCTTATCATAGTCTTGTCCAGAATGCTTAGAAATAATATTGTAGAGTTCTTCTTTTAATGTTAAAATTTCCCGTGCAGTAATTTCAATATCGCTTGCTTGCCCTTGAGCGCCACCCAAAGGTTGATGAATCATGACACGAGAATGCGTCAGCCCACTGCGCTTTCCTTTTGCACCAGCACACAACAGCACAGCACCCATAGAAGCTGCCATTCCTGTACAAATGGTAGCAACATCTGGTTTGATCAGCTGCATGGTGTCATAAATACCTAGACCAGCATAAACACTTCCACCTGGGGAATTAATGTAAATCTGAATGTCTTTAGCAGCATCTGTACTTTCCAAAAACAATAATTGAGCCTGAATAATATTGGCCACTTGGTCATTGATTCCCGTACCAAGAAAAATAATTCGATCCATCATAAGACGTGAGAAAACATCAAAAATTGCAATGTTCATTTGGCGTTCCTCAATAATATTTGGGGTAAGCCCCGTTGGCATCATACTGCTAACAATCTTGTCGTAGTAGGTGCTGCTGATGCCTTGATCTTTGGTCGCAAATTTTTTAAATTCCTTTCCGTAATCCATATATATGTTTGTTTTTGAGAATGTAAATATACTATTATTTTCGAAGGATAGTTTATTTTTTAAATACAAAAAAACACTTCCGAAGAAGTGTTTAAAATTTATTTTACAGCTAAAAATTACTTTCCGTAAACTTCTTTGACAAAAGCCTCATAGCTCATTTCTTTAGCTTTAAGTTTTGCATTGTCTTTGTAAAAACTCAACAATTTCTGGCTTGTCAATTGCTCTGACATTCGTTTTACTTCATCTTGATTTGACAACACACGCGCCACTATATCTTCTACTTCTTTATCAGAAGGATTCAATTGTCCGAATTGTGCCATCTGACCTTTAATCATTTCACCAGCATAAGCTTTCAGTTCTTCAAAATTTACCTGAAGGTTATTGTCTACAATCAGCTTGCTCTCAATTAATTGATAACGCATACTTTTTTCAGACTTTTCATACTCTTCTTTAGCCTGAGCTTCATTCATAGGCTCTTCACCTACTGTTTGAAGCCACTTTTGTAAAAATTCAGCTGGTAACTCAAACTTGGTATTTTCTACCAAATATTCAGTGACATCATTTAATAATTTCTGATCTGATTGTTGTACAAATTGCTTTTCTGCGTCTGCCTTAATTTTTTCTTTTAGTTCAGTAACCGTTTTTACAACGTCTTTACCAAATAATTTATCGAAAAGCTCTTGATCCAAATCGGCTAAGCCTCTTTCGTTTATTTCATTGACTGTGAATGTCAGCTGAACATTCAAATCATTAGCAGTGTTTTGATCAATTTTTAGGTAGGTTGTCAAGTCATGTGCTTCCTTGAAAAGCCCTTTTGATTTTACAGTGATGATATCTCCGGATTTTGCACCAATAAATTTCTTTAGATTGGATTTCCCCTTCAATTTGTCCAATGAAATGGTCGTGGTCGATTCAATGCCCGCTTCATCATTGAAAAACACTCCAGTTAGTTCGTCGCCTTCACTAGCTTCTGACTTAGAAATCAGTTGCCCATATTGCTTTTGTATATTGGTGATTTGATCCTGAACCATTTTATCGTCCGCCACAATAGTATATTGTGTGATCGCTTTACGTCCTTTTAGCTTTATGTCAAACTCTGGACTCAATCCAATTTCAAATTCAAAAGAGAATGCGTCAGTATCCCAATCAATATCATCTTGCGCTTTTGGCAACGGATTCCCCAAAACGTCTAACTTTTCATCGTTTAGATATTTACCTAAAGATTCTTGAAGTAGTTTGTTGACTTCCTCAGCCAAAACGGCTTTACCGTATTGTTTTTTGACCAAGCCCATTGGAACTTGACCTTTTCTAAATCCTGGAATATTTGCAGACTTTCTGTAATCGGTAAGAATTTTTTCTACTTTTTCAGCATAATCTGACTTTTCGATGTCGATTTTTACAACCGCATTTAAAGCATCTTTATTTTCTCTTGTAATATTCATTGTTATGAATTAAAAATTGGGTGGCAAAAGTACAACAATTTTAATGGAGTACAAATATTTTAATAATTTGAAAATCAGGACAAAAAGTTTGAAACAGCTGCAAAAAATGCTTCAGGGTTTTCGGCATGAAGCCAATGACCTGCATTTGGGATGGTTTCAATTCTAACATTTGAAAATTGAACAGAAATTTGTTTTTCATCATCTGGGCCAATGTATTCGGACCAGTCACCTTTAAGAAATAATGTCGATCGCTCCACGCTCATTTGAGCTGGAAGAGCTTCACCTACCTCAGCAACATTCTTTTTTAATGCTTTCAAATTGATCCGTAAAGCCAATTGTCCAGGCTGAATCCAATATAAGTTTTTTAATAAAAACTGTCTGATCCCGAGTTCAGAAATATACTCGGACAGTTTTTCATCGGCTTGTTTTCTTGATTTTATTTGCGAAAAGTCAAGCGAGTCAAGCCCTTCCAAAATAGCATTGTGATGCACTGGATAAAATCGAGGGGCAATATCGGCTACAATGAGCCGATGAACTAAACTTGGGTAAAGAGCCGTAAAAAGCATTGCTGTTTTTCCACCCATTGAATGCCCCAAAAGAATACATTTTTCAATGGCGTTTTGTGTGCAATACCTCATCAAATCTTGCGTAAGAAGTTCATAATCAAACTTGTCGTCGTGGAAACTTCTGCCGTGATTTCTTTGGTCAATAAGGTGAATTTGATATCCCAATTTTGAAAAGCGAAGAGCCATGGTCTTCCAATTGTCGCCCATCCCAAGAAATCCGTGTAGTATGATAAATGGCTGCCCTACCCCAATTACTTTTGCATGCAGATTCATGACTCCAATCGATTCAAGTACATATTGATGACATTTTCTACTCCTAAGTATAGGCTTTCAGAAATTAAGGCATGACCAATCGAAACCTCCAATAAGTTTGGAATATTTTGCTTGAAAAATTTAATGTTACTTAAAGATAAATCATGCCCTGCATTTATACCCATCCCTAATTCATGAGCAAGAACTGCGCAGTCGGTGTAGGGTTTAATTGCAGCTGAATTACCAATGGCATAGTTGTGTGCAAAACTCTCTGTATACAATTCAATGCGGTCTGTGCCCGTAGCCTTGGCGGCTTCTACTTGATGAAGGCTAGGGTCCAAAAATATTGATGTTCTAATGCCTTGCTTTTGAAATTCATCAATAGTTTCACGTAAAAATGAATGGTGTTTTACACAATCCCATCCAGCATTGCTCGTGATGGCATCTTCAGCGTCAGGCACAAGGGTCACTTGATCTGGTTTAATGACTGAAACTAAATCTATAAATTTTGGAATCGGGTTTCCTTCTATATTATACTCTGTATAAACTTCGGTTTTAAGATCATGTGCGTCCTGATAGCGAACGTGGCGTTCGTCTGGTCGTGGATGAATTGTAATGCCTTGTGCGCCAAACTCCTGAGCGTCTTTTGCAAATTGTATCAGGTTGGGCGTGTCGCCACCTCTTGCATTTCTCAATGTTGCTATTTTGTTGATGTTCACGCTTAATTTTGTCATAACCAGATTGATTTATCTGCAAAAATACAAAGTCCGTAGCTTTTAGTATATTATTTTTGATTAATTTGCAGAGACTTATAAATAAGATATGCCACTGGATCAACACATCATCAACGATCTTAGACCTTTTGATGTAAGCGCCAAAATCAAGGAGCTTCAAGAAGTGTTTAATCAACTGACTTATTCGCATGTGCCGATTCAAAAAGATGGAATTTATATCGGATGTCTTTCTGAAACTGATGTGTATTGCTTTGATGGAAACGAAAAAGTGGAGGATGTCCTTTATGCTGTTGAGCATTTTTTTGTAGATCAGTCTGCAATTTGGTTGGACGTCCTAGACACATTTGCACTCAACGATTCTAACCTGATGCCAGTTCTAGATTCAAACCACAATTATTTAGGGTATTATTTACTTATTGATATTATTTCATTGTTTAGAAACACTCCTTTTTTTGCAGAACCAGGTGGTACTATCATTATCGAAAAGGCATACAAAGACTACTCGTTAAGCGAAATATGTCAAATTGTTGAATCAAATAATGTAAAAATGCTTGGCGTATTTGTTTCTAAAATAAAGAATGATATGGTACAAGTGATCATCAAAATTGAAAACTCTGGCTTGAGTGCCATATTTGAAAACTTTAGAAGGTATGGCTATACAATTATTTCTGGTCATGAAGACGATCGTTTTTTAAAAACACTTAAAGATCGTTCTGCATACTTGAATCGATATTTAAATTTGTAATTTTGTCCCCATGAAAATAGCAGTCTACGGTCCAGAATTCAATGAACGATCTCACTCGGCTATTGCTGCCCTCTTCGCTTATTTGGGAAGCAAATCTGCTGAAGTTTTTGTAGATGCTCATTTCTTTAATTCCATTCTCGAACACTCCAGCATAAATATTAAAGCCAACACCCTTGGAACCTTTACTGATTTGGATGACTCTTTTGATCTTATGATTAGCGTGGGCGGTGACGGAACAATTTTAAGAGCAATAACACATGTTAAAGATTTAGATATTCCTATTGTAGGTATTAATACAGGTCGACTTGGATTTTTAGCAACAATAAAAAGGGATGATATTATTGGCGCTCTAGACCAAATATTTGAAGGGAAATACCGCATATCGAAACGCAGTGTTTTATCGGTAACTACCAATCAAAAAGAATCGAATTTTGAACTAGACTTTGCATTAAATGAAGTTACGGTAAGCAGAAAAAATACAACCTCGATGATTAGTATTGAAACCTGGCTAGATGATGAGTATTTAAACTCGTATTGGGCCGACGGCCTTATTATTTCTACGCCTACTGGATCAACAGGCTATTCCATGAGTTGCGGAGGACCAGTCATTATGCCAGAATCCGATAGCTTGGTAATTACCCCCATTGCACCTCATAACCTCAATGCACGCCCTTTAGTTATTTCAGCAAAACACAAAATTAGATTAAATGTTAGTGGTCGTGAACATGAGTATTTAGTTTCTTTAGACTCCCGAATTAACTCACTAGACAATTCGATTGGAATTACCATCAAAAAAGCAGCTTTTGACATTAAAATGATTGAACTTGAAGCAGGTACCTTTATTCAAACTTTGCGCAAAAAACTGCTCTGGGGTGCCGATCCCAGAAACTAAAGTAATAATCTCGTTATTTTTCCGTTTAACTTATTCAAAATGAATCTGTTTTGAAGCGATTTCAATTTTGTTATATTTGCACTCATTTTAAATTACATGAAAAAAATTTATTGCATTTTACTTTTTGTTTCAATCATACAATTGGGGGGTGCTCAAATTTATGAAATTGGTGTTTTTGGCGGAGGATCAAATTTTATTGGTGATGTGGGTTCTACCAAATTCATAGCCCCAAAAAAATTAGCAATTGGAGGAATATTTCGCTGGAACAGAAGTGCAAGACACTCTTACAGAGTTAGTGTTATTTACACCACTTTATTAGGAAATGACCGCAAGTCCTCTGATCCAAAAAGACAAGAAAGAGGGTATTTTTTTAAAGAAGAGGCTCTGGAAGTTTCTGCAGGTATTGAATTTACTTTTCTAGACTTCGATTTGCACCGCAATAGCTTTAACTTTAGCCCTTATATTTACACTGGTGTAAGCATGCTTAACCATCCAAACTTTTACTATAACAACAATAAACTAATCTCTGAAAAAACAAAAAGCAATGCTTTTGGAATTCCCATTGCTTTGGGAATGAAAGTGACCCTTACCGAGGATTTAATTTTTGGTATAGAAGTTGCAGCAAGATACACTTTCTCGGACGAATTGGACGGTAGCCTTCCTGATGCTGATGAGTTAAAAGAATTACAATTTGGAAACTTTAACAACAATGACTGGTACGTGTTTAGTGGAATTACCTTAACTTACACTTTTGGACAAAACCCTTGTTTTTGCGACTATTAAATGAGCTCAAAATACGACATACTCAATCACCCTCTTCCCAAACATATTGCCATTATTATGGACGGCAACGGGCGATGGGCAAAATCTAAAGGAAAAATTCGTGCCTTTGGCCATGAAAATGGCACAAAATCAGTGCGAACCACAGTGGAAAGTTGTGCGCAATTGGGCATCGAACACCTTACGCTTTATGCTTTTTCAACAGAAAACTGGAAGCGCCCAAAACTGGAAGTAAAAACTCTTATGCGTTTATTAATTTCATCTTTAAAAAAAGAAATTAAAACCCTACAGAAAAATAATATCCGGCTGAACGCGATTGGAGATATTAAAACACTTCCAACAAAAGTATACAACGAGCTGATTCATGTGGCCGATGCCACCAAATCGAACACTAAAATGACTTTAAATCTTGCTTTAAACTATGGTTCAAGAGATGAATTAACGCAAATGGTGCAAAAAATTGGAGAAAAAATCAAAAATAATATAATTTCTTCTGAAAAAATTGATGAATCGGTAATAAATCAGCATCTTTACACGCGAAATTTGCCAGACGTAGATTTACTGATAAGAACAAGCGGTGAACAACGACTGAGCAATTTTCTATTATGGCAAATTGCTTATGCTGAATTGTATTTTACAGAAGTGTTTTGGCCTGATTTCAGCGATGAAGATTTATATAAGGCTATTGCCAGTTACCAAAAAAGAGAACGAAGATTTGGAAAAACAAGTGAACAACTTAACTAAACACACCTACAGGTTTCTTAATATAATTTCTTGTCTCATGATTTTAATGTGCTACACAGCACATGGACAAACACTAGATATTTCCAAAAGAAAAGACTACACAATAGCAGATATCAGTGTTAAAGGGGAAACCGTTTATGGTGCTGAAACCATCATCACCTATTCTGGCCTTATCAAAGGGGAAAAGGTAACTATTCCGGGTGGAACAAAAATTAGTGATGGAATAAAAAAATTATGGGATTCGAATTTATTTTCAAATATTGATGTTTTTATATCAAAAATTGAAGGGAATCAAATTTACCTGGAAATTCAACTCGACGATCTCCCTGAGCTAAAAGAAGTGAAAATTACGGGGGTTAAGAAAGGAAAAATCAGTGGAATCATAGACGAAAACAAACTGACTCCCGGAATTAAAGTCACTGAAAACCTAATCACTACAACAAAATACTATTTAGAAAATAAATACAAAAAAGAAGGATACTTAAACGCAAAAGCATTGATAAGTACCAGCAAAGTCATTGATTCTGTTGAGAAAACTCGTGTTGATATGCGCATTCGAATAGATAAAGGTCAAAAGGTTAAGATTAAAAAAATAGCATTCTATGGCAATAAAAAAATGAGCAGTAAGCGCCTGCGCAAAGCCATGAAAAATACAAAGCAAAAGAACCTTATTAGAGTCCATAAACGTTCAAAATATATTGAAGCTGATTATGAGGAAGATCTAGTGAATGTTGTAAACAAGCTAAAGGAAAAAGGATTTCGGGACGCAAGAATAGTTTCGGACTCATTGGTTGTGAATGATGACAAAACAGTCGACCTCAATATTACCATTGAGGAGGGCGAAAAATACACTTACGGTACTATAAACTTTTTGGGGAACACCATCTACTCTGATGAACAGTTAAATCAAGTCCTAAAAATTAAAAAAGGGGATACCTACAACGGAGTAGAGCTCGAAAAACGTATTGCTGATAACTCAGATCCAGATGCATTTGATCTAACTAACTTATACCAAAACAACGGATATTTATTTTCTACAATAACACCTGTTGAAGTTAGTGCTGATGGCAACGTCATTGACATGGAAATTAGAGTAACTGAAGGTAAGCCTGCTTATTTCAAAAATATTTCTGTCAAGGGCAACAACAAAACCAACGATCATGTAGTTTATCGCGAATTGCGTACACGCCCTGGGCAGCTTTACAGCAAAAGTAATGTCGTAAGAACTGTTCGTGAACTTGGGCAGTTAGGATTTTTTGATGCGCAAGAAATTGCTCCAGACTTTAAAAATGTAAACCCTAACGACGGCACACTTGATATGGAATTTAGTGTTGTAGAAAAAGGATCTAGTCAGATTGAACTTCAAGGCGGTTATGGCGGTGGTGGATTTATTGGCACACTTGGGCTATCCTTCAACAATTTTGCCATAAAAGATTTGTTCAACAAAAAAGCCTATACTCCAGTCCCAATGGGCGACGGACAAAGTCTATCGTTGAGATTACAAGCCAGTCAATTTTTTCAAACCTATAGCTTTTCATTTTCAGAACCTTGGTTGGGTGGGGAAAAGCCTGTACAATTTTCAACTTCGATTTCACAAACAAAACAATTCCTTTACAATAGAGCTACGCGATCAGCTGATAAAGATAGAAGTTTCAATATAACTGGTATTAACTTTGGAATTGCAAAAAAATTAACTGTCCCAGATGATTATTTTGTGCTTTCACAGAACTTAGGTTATCAATATTACGATTTGAATAACTACAATACGGGACTTTTTACTTTTGGTGATGGTAGCGCAAATAATTTGGCATATACAATAGGCTTAAGCAGAAACAATACCTATAATGACCCGATTTACCCAGAAGGAGGGTCAAATTTTAGTTTATCCGCAAAAGTAACATTTCCTTACTCTGCGGTTAATGGTGTTGATTACACTGCACTCAAAAATGAACGGGACGAAAAAGCTGAGCGAATTCGTGAATTGAGCAATTCTACTGATGATGATGAAATCGCTGAAAGAAATGCAGCGAATGAACGTATTAGCGAAATTGACCAAGAGCGATTCAAATGGTTAGAATTTTATAAAATTAAGTTTTCTGGTGATTGGTACACAAGAATTAAAGGAAAGTTGATTTTGAGGCCACGCTTTGAATTTGGTTTTTTGGGGGCATATAACAACGATCGTGGTGTAATTCCTTTTGAGCGCTTCTTTTTGGGTGGAGATGGAATGACTACCTACAGACTAGATGGCCGTGAAGCTATAGCGCTACGCGGTTATGCCAATCAATCCTTATCGAGTCAAGATGGTGGAAGTATCTACAACAAATTCTCACTCGAACTTAGACACCCAATTACATTAAAAGGACAAACAAAAATATTTGCATTGGCGTTTTTAGAAGGTGGAGCCTCGTACAACGACTTTAAGGATTTCAACCCTTTTAACATACAACGTTCTGCTGGGCTTGGAATTCGTCTGTTTATGCCGGCGTTTGGACTCCTAGGAATTGACTTTGGTCACGGATTTGATCCAATCCCTGGTAGTACTGTAAAAAATGGATGGGAAACACATTTCATTTTGGGTCAGCAGTTTTAACTATTGGTAGCGCAAAACTGCTGAATGTTAATGAATTAAAATAAATTGAAATTAATTTCGTTAATTTGATAACTTAAGTCAGAACAACGAAATTCATACAATATGAAGTATCTTAAAATAAACATATTCGATTCAAACCAAATGAGAACTTTAGCAGTTGTATTTTTTCTTACCTTGACCATTAGTGTTGCTCATGCTCAGCGCGGAGTCCGGATTGGTTATATCGATACTGAGTATATCTTAGAAAATGTTAATGAATATCAAAATGCCCAAAATCAATTAGAAGCTAAGGTTCAGCAATGGAAAATAGAAGTTGAACAACGACTTGCAGAACTAGAAACTCAAAAAATACAACTAAATAACGAGCGCGTCTTACTTACCAATGAGCTCATCGTTGAGCGTGAAGAAGAACTCCAAATTATAGAAAATGAAATCATTGATTACCAACAAAAGCGATTTGGCCCAAATGGAGATTTGATGATTCAGAAAAAACAATTGATTCAACCCATTCAAGACCAAATATTTGCAGCGGTTCAAGAAATTGCCACAAGCAAAAAATATGATTTTATTTTTGACAAATCTGCTGATGTCGTCATGCTGTACTCTGCAGATCGTTATGATATTAGCGAGCAAGTACTGCGCACTATCAACAGGACTGCTAAACGCGAACAGATAAAAAGTAAAAAAGAACGTAAAGCTGCTGAAGAAGAAGACAATATTGTAGAGGTCGATTCTAATAAAGATGAGCGGCAAAGGTTAATTGACGAACGAAATGCTAAACGCGCTGAAACCCTAGCTAAACGAAAAGCAGAACTAGATGCAAAGCGCGAGGCGCGCAAAAAAGAAATTGAAGAAAAAAAGCGTATAGCTAAGGAAAAGAGAGAAAGTGCACGCACTAAAAAGCAAAATAGAAATTCAAAACAAGAAAGTGAATCAAGTCAGGACAAAGAAAATAGCAATGACGTTGATTCTGCTGTAGATAAGCGCCAACAGTTACTTGATGAACGCAACGCCAAGCGAGCTGAAGCTTTAGCCAAACGAAAAGCAGAACTTGAAGACAAACGCGAGGCACGCGAAAAAGAAATTGAAGAAAAAAAGCGCAAAGCCAAAGAAAAAAGAGAAAAAGCACGCGACAAAATAGAGCGTAAAAAGGCGGGGGAAGAAGACGCAACTACCAAAGATGAAACTACTAGTGACGAAAAGAAAGACACTAAAAGCAATGAAAAAGCAAATAAAACCCTCAGCGATAGAGAAGCAAGAAAAAAAGCTTTAGAAGAAAAGAAAAAGCGTATTTTAGCCGAGCGCAAAGCAAAATTAGAAGCGCAAAAACGTAAACGCGACAGCATTAAAAACAATAAAAAGTAAAATTAAATTATAACTAAAAACAATGAAACATTTAAAAAGTCTACTATTAGCAGCAACCCTTATCCTATCAGCTAGTCTTACTCTTCAAGCGCAATCTAAAGTTGCACATATCAATACACAAGAATTGGTAGAGTCTATGCCTGACATGAAAAGTGCAAAATCTGAACTTGAAAAATTAGCTAAGACCTACGAAACTGACATTCAAGCAATGGCTACTGAACTTCAAAATAAAATTACGCAGTACGACGCTGAATCTTCCACAAAAACAGATGAAGAGAACGGTAAGCGTTAACAAGAGGTCCAAAGCATGGAACAAAGTATTCGTCAGTACCAAGCTCAAGCCCAACAAGACTTGCAAAAAAAGGAATTAGACCTTCTAAGGCCTATAACTGAAAAAGCAAAAAATGCTATTCTTAAAGTTGGTAATGCACAAGGGTTTGACTATGTGCTAGATTCTTCACAAGGCCAGGGAGTTATTATGGCGAACGGAAAAGACTTGTTAACAGACGTACGAACTGAATTAGGGTTCTAATAAGTCTAAAAAATACTTCTAAAAAGCTGCTCCTATGTGAGCAGCTTTTTTATTTTTGTACATATATGAGTTCAAACCCTATAGGTATTTTTGATTCTGGCGCTGGAGGGCTTTCTATTTGGAAAGAAATAACAACATTATTGCCTGATGAATCTACAGTTTACATCTCCGATGCAAAATATGCCCCCTATGGCACAAAAGGAGAAGGGGCAATTCTAAACCGCTCAAAAATTAACACAGAATTACTCCTAAAAAAAGGCGCAAAGGCTATTGTTGTTGCTTGTAATACAGCAACTACTAATGCAATTTCACACTTGAGAGCACAGTATAAAGTCCCATTTATAGGAATAGAGCCTGCCATAAAACCAGCTGCGTTTAAAACGAAGACAAATGCCATAGGAATCTTAGCCACAAAAGGGACCTTGAGCAGCACACTTTTTCACGAAACGTCTAAGCGATACACTTCAAACTTAAACGTCGTTGAGCAAGAAGGCAATGGTATTGTAGAACTTATTGAAGCTGGTGCGTTATTTTCTGAGGAGATGGAGCAGTTACTCAAAGCCTGTTTAAGGCCAATGCTAGAGGCCAAAATAGATAATTTGGTATTGGGGTGTACACACTATCATTTTTTAATACCTGTCCTCAAAAAATTACTGCCTGAGGGCATTACGATAATAGAATCTGGCCCTGCAGTTGCAAAACAAACCAAAGCAATACTTGAAAAATATAATCTTTTGAATTCTAGTCAGCAGAGTGTGAATTATTCATTCTTCACAAATGGATCGACTGGCGTAATGGCTAATTTGATGAATTTGGAAAAAAGGACTATTAAAAAATTAGATTAAAATCTAATTCACACTTGGACAGTTACAGTCATACTTTTCTTTACGGCATCCAAAATTGAACCCTAGTGTCAACTGATGGTACCCTCCATTGTCAAGAACAATCGAATTGGCCTGATAAGAATAGGTGTAGGCAAACATAAAGTTGTTGTATTCAATACCAATAAGCGGTGTAAAGTATTGAAGCTTTTGACTGCTGACCGTGTTTCCGTTGATGTATTCTGCTCCATCAAAACTCCTTCTGTATGATACTCCCGCGTAGATAGAACCAAAATCAAAATCTCTGTAAGCTTTAAAATTTGCATCAAAAAATGATTCTTCAGTAGCGTCTTTGTACGAAAACAAAATAGATGGTTCAAAACTCCAATCACTTCCAAATTTTGAAAATACATTT
>Ga0102886_1000029_pt1 | contig 51431 bp, 41 predicted proteins | sample Colrivmet1550A02_FD_84499 | JGI IMG/M metagenome (GOLD analysis project Ga0102886, IMG submission 84499) | Estuarine microbial communities from the Columbia River estuary - metaG 1550A-02 | ecosystem: Environmental > Aquatic > Marine > Intertidal zone > Estuary | place: USA: Columbia River... | reverse complement strand
TCCCTACAAAATATATGGAGGAATTTCTTTCTATGGTAGAAAAGAAATAAAGGATCTACTGTCTTATTTAAGAATGATTATCAATCCAAATGATGAGGAGGCATTAAAAAGGGTTATTAATTATCCAGCTAGAGGAATAGGTGCAACTACCATAGACAAGCTTACTATTGCTGCAAACCATTATAAAAAATCAATTTTTGAGGTATTAAAACACTTAGAAAAAATTAATTTAAAATTAAATTCTGGTACAAAAACGAAACTTCAGAATTTTTTAAATATGATCTTGCGTTTGCAGATAGATGCAAAGAAACTGAATGCTTTTGAAATTACGGAACTGGTTGTAAAACAAACACAACTTGTTAAAGATTTAGAAAAGGAGGGAACTCCAGAAGCCATAAGTAAAGTTGAAAATGTTCAAGAATTATTAAACGGAGTTAAAGATTTTATCACTGATAAAATTGAAAGTGGTGAAGATGCATCATTACCTGTGTTTTTAGAAGAAGTAGCCTTAGCTACAGATTTAGATGCAGATAAAAAAGATGACAAACCTAAGGTTTCCCTTATGAGTATTCATCAATCTAAGGGATTAGAATATCCTTACGTATACATAGTAGGCCTAGAGGAGAATCTATTTCCCTCTGCAATGAGTATGAATACTAGGTCTGAATTAGAGGAAGAACGAAGACTATTTTATGTAGCTTTAACTAGAGCAGAAAAAGTTGCCTATTTGACCTACACAAAAACAAGATATCGTTGGGGTAAATTAATAGATTGCGAGCCCAGTCGATTTTTAGAAGAAATTGATGAGCAATATCTTGAATATATTACTCCAAAAAAAATAGCACCTGCAACACATAGATTTTTAAATGAGGATATTTTTGGAGATACACCAAAGAAAATTCGTTTTCAAAAACCTATTCAAAGGAAGAAATTTGAAAAAAAACAAGAAAATAAAGTAGTTTTCACTCCACCTAAAAATTTAAAAAAAGTATCACATGCTCAACCCAAAGCAAATTTATTTGATAATAAGATTGTTGTTGGAAACATTATAGAGCACAATCGTTTTGGAAGAGGAGAAGTTTTAAATTTAGAAGGGACAGGACCTAATAAAAAAGCTGAAATTCAGTTTGGTACCGTAGGTAAAAAGAAACTATTACTTCAATTTGCAAAATTGAAAGTGATTGGTTGATGATTTTTTAAGTCAAACCAAAAATAAATACTTAATTTGCACAAAAGTTAGATTACAATACACCAAATGATATGATAGAGTACGATTTAGAATATAATGCAGAAAGACCTCATTTAATTATTCCTGAATATGGAAGGCACATTCAAAAATTAGTGGATCACTGTATTGCTTTAGAAACAAAAGAAGAGCGCAATACTATGGCACTGGCCATTATTGATGTGATGGGGAATTTACAACCCCATTTAAGAGATGTTCCTGATTTCAAACATAAGTTATGGGATCAACTTTATATTATGTCTGATTTTAAATTAGATGCAGAATCTCCTTATCCAAGACCTTCAAAAGAAGAACTTCAAGAGAAACCAACTCCATTAGCTTACCCTAAATCTGCTAATAAATATCGATTTTATGGAAACAACATTCAAATTATGATTGATTTGGCATTAACTTGGGATGATGGAGAAATGAAAGATGCATTAGTATTTTCCATTGCTAATCATATGAAGAAGTGTTTTTTAAATTGGAACAAAGATACTGTTGAAGATGATGTAATATTTTCACACCTGTATGAACTTTCTGATGGAAAAATTGATATTAGAAATACTGAAGAAGTATTGTCTGAAATAAAAAATCTTCTTAGAAAAAGAAATTCTCAAGGTCAAGGAAGTTCTAATCACAAGAACAATAAAGGTAAAAATTACCAACACAAAAATAGAAAAAGATAATATGGCTTCATTCAAAATCGAGGGTGGGCACAAATTAAATGGAACCATTACACCACAGGGGGCAAAAAATGAAGCACTTCAAATTTTATGTGCTGTTTTATTAACTCCAGAAAAAGTAATTATTCATAACATTCCTGATATCATAGACATCAATAAATTAATTTTTATTTTAGGAGAATTAGGAGTCAATATCGATAAATTAGGAAAAAACTCATATTCTTTTCAAGCAAATAATATAAATCTAGATTATTTAGAATCTCAAGAATTTAAGCGAGATGGAAGTTCTTTACGTGGATCTATTATGATAGTTGGTCCATTATTGGCTCGTTTTGGCAAGGGGTATATTCCTAGACCAGGAGGTGACAAAATAGGTAGAAGAAGATTAGACACACATTTTGAGGGTTTTATTCGTTTAGGAGCAAACTTTAGATACAATAAGGAAGAATATTTTTATGGAGTTGAAGCTCCTGAAGGATTGAAGGGTACAGAAATGTTACTTGACGAAGCCTCTGTGACTGGAACTGCTAATATTATTATGGCTTCTGTATTGGCTAAAGGAACCACCAAAATATATAATGCAGCTTGTGAACCTTACATCCAGCAATTGTCTAAAATGTTGAACAGTATGGGGGCTAACATCAGTGGTGTAGGATCCAATTTATTAATCATTAAAGGAGTGGATTCGTTAAAAGGATGTACTCATAGAGTTCTTCCAGATATGATAGAAATTGGAAGTTGGATAGGTGTAGCAGCAATGACACAATCTGAACTTACAATTAAAGATGTTAGTTGGGAAAATCTTGGTCAGATTCCATCTGTTTTTAAAAAATTAGGAATTCAATTAGAAAAAAAAGGAGACGATATTTATATTCCTTCTCAAGAAAGTTATGAGATTCAAAATTATATAGATGGTTCTGTTCTAACTGTTTCAGATGCTCCTTGGCCTGGCTTTACACCTGATTTATTAAGTATTGTTCTGGTTATTGCTACTCAGGCAAAAGGAACAGTTTTGATACATCAAAAAATGTTTGAAAGCCGTTTGTTCTTTGTAGATAAACTCATAGATATGGGAGCAAAAGTTATTTTATGTGATCCCCATAGAGCTACTGTTATAGGCCATAATCGTCAATCGCAACTGAAAGCAACAAAAATGACCTCACCAGATATTAGAGCTGGAATATCTTTATTAATTGCAGCATTATCAGCTAAAGGAACAAGTATTATAAATAATATTGAGCAGATTGATAGGGGTTATGAAGATATTGAAAATCGTTTGCGATCTTTGGGAGCAAAAATAGAAAGAATAGAAGATTAATTTTTATTAAACTTTTAAGCTTATACCCTAAATAGTGTCACTTTGACACTATTTTTTTATTGGCAAAATTATTGAATATAAAATGTAAACATTTTAACAATTTATAAAATGAGCACTAAAGAAAATATACAAGAAGAAGAAATAAAAGATTCAGAGAATAATCCTCAAGTTAATGAAAACCAAGACATTGATGAAGTTAAGCCAACTTCTGAGGAACTTATTCAGCAAGAGAAAGATAAATATTTACGTCTTTTTGCTGAGTTTGAGAATTATAAAAAAAGAACTTCAAAAGAAAGAATAGAATTATTTAAGACTGCCAGTCAAGAGCTTATGACATCTTTACTGCCAATCATGGATGATTTTGACAGAGGTTTAACTGAAATTAAGAAGGTAAAAGACAAAGAGCTTTTAAAAGGAATGCAATTAATTAATGATAAGTTTAAAAATACACTTACTCAAAAAGGATTATCCGAAATTGAAGTGAATAAAGGTGATGTATTTGATGCCGAAATTCATGAAGCCATTACACAAATACCTGCACCATCAGATAAGTTAAAAGGTAAGGTAATCGATGCTGTTGAGAAAGGGTACAAGTTAGGAGACAAAATCATACGCTACCCTAAAGTAGTTATTGGTCAATCATAAATTATTCATTTGTCTAACAGATTAAAATAAATATAGATCACTTCTCCTTTTAGGAAAAATAAAAAATAATATGGCAAAACAAGATTATTACGATACACTAGGAATTAGCAAATCTGCCAGTTCAGCTGAGATTAAAAAAGCTTATCGTAAGATGGCTATTAAATACCATCCTGATAAAAACCCAAATGATACTTCTGCTGAAGGAAAGTTTAAAGAAGCAGCGGAAGCATACGAAGTTTTGAGTGATGGAAACAAAAAAGCACGTTATGATCAATATGGTCATGCAGCCTTTGAAGGCGCCCAAGGAGGTGGCGGCTTTGGTGGAGGCGGCATGAATATGGATGATATTTTTAGCCAATTTGGTGATATATTTGGTGGCGGTTTTGGAGGCTTTGGCGGTGGAGGTCAACGACAAGCAAGAGTGAAAGGATCTAATATGCGTATTCGCGTTAAATTAACGCTAGAAGAAATTGCAAAAGGGGTTGAAAAGAAAGTAAAAGTTCGTAGAAAAATTCAAGCAGATGGAGTTTCCTACAAAACATGTCCTTCTTGTAATGGTTCTGGACAACAAATGCGAGTAACCAATACCATTCTTGGAAGAATGCAAACAGCTACTACTTGTGGTACCTGTCAGGGTAGTGGTGAAATTATTTCTAGTAAGCCTAATGGTGCAGATGCTCAAGGACTTATTGCGAAAGAAGAAACTGTTTCTATTAATATACCTGCTGGTGTTACTGAAGGTGTACAATTGAAAGTAGGGGGGAAAGGTAATGAAGCTCCAGGTAAAAATTCAATTTCTGGAGATTTATTAGTATTGATTGAGGAAGTTCAACACGAGACTCTAAAAAGAGAAGGAACAAATGTACATTTTGATTTGTATATAAACTTATCTGAGGCTGTACTTGGCGTTAGTAAAGAGGTACAAACTCTTACAGGAAAGGTGAAGATTAAAATTGAGTCTGGCACACAATCAGGTAAAATTTTAAGACTTAAAGGAAAAGGGTTACCAAGTATTGAACGATATGGTACAGGTGATTTTTTAATACATATAAATGTTTGGACACCACAAGAACTAACAAAAGAACAACGTCAGTTTTTTGAAAAAATGAAAAATGATGAGAATTTTATTCCATCACCAAAAAAATCTGACAAATCTTTTTTTGAGAAAGTAAAAGATATGTTTTCATAAAAAGATTTTTCATAATCTTTTTATTTTAAAAAACACTAATTTTGATTTTTGTTGTTTAAACAACAAATTTCTTTTTCATAGCAATTTTTTCCCACTCAATTTTTTTGAGTGGGTTTTTATTATAAATAAAGATTGTACTTTTGAAATCATAAAGCAGACCTATCTTATCGCTTTTAAAAACTTATTTTTACATTGTAAGAAAGATTAGCTTTAAAAGAGGAAAGTCCGGACACCATAGAGTAGCACAGCGGATAACATCCGTCCAATGTAAATTGAGGACCAGTGCAACAGAAAGCAAGTACAGTTCGGCTGTAGTGAAACCAGGTAAACTCTGTGCGGTGCAATGTCATGTACATTAGAGCTTGAGGGTAACTCGCCCGATTCTAAGGGGTAGGCAGATCGATTCTAAGAGTAATTTTAGAACTAGATAAATGATAAGACTCTACTAAGAGAACAGAATCCGGCTTATTGGTCTGCTTTTTTTATTATATTATTAATTTTAACCATTTTTAGTGTCTTTTTTTTATGGTATTCTTAATAATATCATCTTTTATCATTTTTTTTCTTTTAATCAAACCTATTTGTTGTTTATTTTTTAAATATCATCCAAAATCCTTAGTTTTGCCCTACTTAAATTAACAGAAAAAATACTTTTTATGGCATTTGATATAGATATGATTGAAAGGGTTTACAGCAACATTAAAGAACGTGTTGATGCTGCTAGAGAAATTACAGGTAAACCTTTAACCCTTGCTGAGAAAATATTATATTCTCATTTATGGGATGGAAAATCAAACAAAGCGTATATCAGAGGGAAAGATTATGTAGATTTTGCTCCGGATAGAATAGCATTACAAGATGCGACAGCTCAAATGGCATTGTTACAATTTATGCAAGCTGGTAAGAGTAAGGTTGCCGTTCCTACAACCACACACTGTGATCATTTAATACAAGCAAAAGATGGTGCATCTAATGATTTAAAACATGCAAATACTGTAAGTAGTGAGGTTTTTAATTTTTTAGAGTCAGTTTCTAATAAATACGGTTTAGGTTTTTGGAAACCTGGTGCAGGTATAATTCATCAAGTGGTTCTTGAAAATTATGCATTTCCAGGTGGAATGATGATTGGTACAGATTCTCATACCGTAAATGCAGGTGGACTTGGAATGATAGCTATAGGGGTAGGTGGAGCAGATGCTGTCGATGTTATGGCTGGTATGGCTTGGGAATTAAAATTTCCTAAGTTAATTGGTGTAAAATTAACAGGTAAATTATCTGGTTGGACAGCACCTAAAGATGTAATTTTAAAAGTTGCTCAAATTTTAACAGTAAAAGGAGGTACTGGTGCTATCGTAGAATATTTTGGACCTGGAGCTACTGCGATGTCTTGTACTGGTAAAGGAACAATTTGTAATATGGGAGCAGAAATTGGAGCTACAACTTCAACTTTTGGATATGATGAATCTATGGAACGATATCTTCGTGCTACTGATAGATCAGATGTTGCAGATGCAGCGAATAAAGTTAAACATTATCTCACTGCAGATCCTGAAGTATATTCAAATCCAGATCAATATTTCGATCAAGTGATTGAAATTAATTTATCTGAATTGGGTCCTTTATTAAATGGTCCATTTACACCAGATTTATCTACAGAAATAGGTAAAAACATGAATGTAAAAGCTACTTCTAACGAATGGCCACTTCAGGTAGAGTGGGGTTTAATAGGGTCATGTACAAACTCATCTTATGAAGATTTATCTCGAGCATCTTCAATAGCCCAACAAGCTTTAGATAAAGGGTTAACTATGAAAGCTGATTTAGGTATCAACCCAGGTTCAGAAAAAGTTAGATATACTGCAGAACGAGATGGAATTTTATCAATTTTTGAAAAATTAGATGCTAAAATTTTCACAAATGCTTGTGGACCTTGTATTGGTCAGTGGGCAAGATATAGTGATCCCAAAAATGCACCCAAAAATAGTATTATTCATTCCTTTAATAGAAATTTTGCAAAAAGAGCTGATGGAAACCCTAATACCCATGCTTTTGTTGCCTCACCGGAAATTACAGCAGCAATAGCTATTGCTGGTAGATTAGATTTTAATCCTTTAACGGATTCACTCATAAATTCTAATGGAGATAAGGTAATGTTTGATGAACCAACAGGATGGGAATTACCACCAAAAGGTTTTGAAGTAAAGGATAATGGATTTTTAGCTCCTGAAGCTGATGGTGGACACGTTCAAGTTGTAGTTAACGAAGAATCTGAACGACTACAGTTATTAACGCCATTTAAACCTATAGGTAACGAAATTAAGGGAGCAAAACTATTAATTAAAGCTTTTAGTAAATGTACAACAGATCACATATCTATGGCTGGTCCTTGGTTACGTTTCAGAGGTCATTTAGATAATATTGCCAACAATACTCTTATCGGGGCTGTGAACGCTTTTGGAAAGAAAACTAATTTTGTGAAAAATCAACTTACAGGTGAATATGCTGGTGTTCCAGATGTTCAACGTTCATATAAAAAGGCTGGGATTCATTCTATAGTTGTTGGAGATCACAACTATGGTGAAGGTTCTTCAAGAGAACATGCAGCTATGCAACCAAGGCATCTAGGTGTTGTAGCTGTAATCGTAAAATCTTTTGCTAGAATTCATGAAACAAATTTAAAGAAACAAGGAATGTTAGGTTTGACTTTTGCTAATGAAGCAGATTATGATTTAATTCAAGAAAACGATACATTCAACTTTATAGATTTACATGAGTTTACTCCAGGAAAAAACTTAACTATTGAAGTGATTCATGATGATGGTAGTGTTGATTTTATAAAAACTAATCATACATATAATTCAGGACAGATTGAATGGTATAATGAGGGTTCTGCTTTAAACTTGATTAAAAAGCAAAATGCATAACTAATTATTAATAATCAAAAAAAAACTCCTAATTAATTAGGAGTTTTTTTTTGATTATATAATTATGATTCATCGATAACCTTTCTTAAAATTTTACAACCTTTTATAATTTCTTTTTTTGATATTGTCAAGGGAGGGGTAATTCTAATCGCTTTCTCTTCAAATAAAAGGAAAAATAAAATTAATCCGTATTCTAAGCATTTATGAATGATTTTAGATGCCATTTCGTTAGACTCAACGAGGGCAGCAAGCATAAGTCCTTTTCCTCTTATTTCCTTGATTTTTGGATGTACTAAAAGCTTTCTAATTAATGCTTCTTTTTCAAGTGTTTCTTTAATTAATTTTGAATTTAAAATTGTTTGAACTGTAGCAACTCCGGCAGAAGCTATTATGGGATGTCCTCCAAAGGTGGTTATATGTCCTAGTTTGGGATTTTCTTTTAATAAATCCATTAGATATTTTTTAGCAATAAATGCACCAATTGGCATTCCACCACCTAAACCTTTTCCAGCAATGATAATATCTGGAGTAATTCCATAATGTTCAAAACCCCAAAATTTTCCTGTTCGTCCAATTCCAGTCTGTATTTCATCTAAAATTAATAATGCACCGACTTCCTCACATCTTTTTTTTATTTTTTTTAAATAATCATTTTTTGGAATAATAAATCCTGCTCCTCCCTGAATAGTCTCTAAAATAACTGCAGCGGTATTTTTTGTGATTTTATTTAAATCTTCCAATGAGTTATAGTTGATAAATCTCGACCCTGGTACCAATGGTCTAAATGCTCTATTTTGAATTTCCGACCCTGAAACACTCATAGAACCTTGTGTATTTCCGTGGTAAGACATGTGTGCAGATATAATTTCGTGTCGTTTTGTATATCTTTTTGCTAGTTTTAATGCCCCTTCACAAGCTTCTGTTCCCGAGTTTGTTAGATAAACACTAAAGGTCTTAGGTAAAGTGGAAACTAGAAGTTTACTCAACTGGAGAGGTTGCTCCTGAATAAACTCTCCATACACCATTACATGGGTATATTTATTTAATTGTTTTTTTATTGCCCTAGTAACTTTAGGATGTTGATGACCTAAGCTATTTGCAGAAACTCCAGCAACAAAATCTAAGTATTTTTTTCCATTATTGTCAAATATATATGATCCTTTTGCTTTTTTTACCTCAATTGATAATGGATATGGACTTGTTTGAGCTTGATATGTTAAGAAATCATTTTTCACCATTTTGAATTTATGGATTCAATTTATTTTATTTCTGTCTAGAATTATTCTCTCCTCTACCAAATAACTGATTTTCTTTGTTATTCTCTTTTGTCTTACTATTTTTTAAAAAAATATCTTCTTTTGTTTTTGGTTGTTCAGATTCTCGCCAGATAAAACCTTTTAAACGTTTATCGTTTTCTGAATATAATGAGGGTGGGTAGGTTTTACCATCTGACATGTTTAAACATTTAATTTGATTGATTTCACTATTTAGTAGATCAAATTCAATATTACTACAATATTGTTTAGTAATGGTTTCTAAAACTCCTTCATCATTTCTATTAAAATTGATTGCTTCTCCATTTCCTTTTACTAATAGTGTTTTCAGTTGATTATCAATAAATTTACCATACATGTTTCTACCCTTAATTTGGTTGAAGTTTTCTGGATCTATTGAATCTTTTTGAATAATAAAGGAGTTTCCTAATATTTTTAAAGAATCTAATTTTTCAGTTTTTGTATTGCTTAATAATTTAATACTATCACCAGTTATTTGACTCTTTTCAGACCATAATATTGGATTAACATACATTTTTGTAATACCCGTTGATTGATTTGTATGTAAAGAATCACATTTACCTTGTAGATCTAATTTGAAAATTTTCACATTATTATATGACCGAATAATTCTGTGTTCTTTTTTACCAGTGACTAAAAGTGTGTCACCATGGATAAAAGTCGAATCATTTTCTACAACAGAAATTGCTACAGCTCTTTTAATCATATAAATTGAATCTTTTTTTTGAAAATATTCAGCATAGTTTCCTTTAGCCATAAAATTTTCAGCAGTATCGATTACCTTAATATTATTTGTAGCTGAGGCGAAGCCACGAACTTTATCGTAGAATAAACTGTCACCTTCAATAGTTCGATCATCTAAATAAAGTTTAGCATTTTTTACAAAATGCGATATATCTGTTTTTGTATTGTAAAACCCTCTTTCAGAATATATTTTATTATTATCTTTTTGGTTAGTGATGGTAGATGGCCCATATAAAAAAGCATGTCCCGAATTGGTATAATAGTCTAAATGATTTGAAGTTATGATGTTATCAGGATTGGTAACTGTGACTTTAGTTGTTGCTGTAAATTTCTTTTGTTCTAAGTAGTAGTTACCGTTTTTACTTTCTAAAACATTAGTTTCATCTTTAATGATTGCATGATCTTTATAAAAAAGTAGTTGACTAGCTCTGTTAAAATAAAGTGTATCTGTTGTTAGCGTCATTGTTGGATCTTCTAAAATAACACTCCCCCAAGAAACCGATTTTTTAAAATTTGCGTCATAATCCACGTAATTACTGAATTGTTTCACTGTATCTCCTTGGTTAATTATTACATTACCAATAGCTTTAAAAAAGTTTTCTTTTTTATAATAGAAGGCTTTTTGTGAGGTTAAGATAGCACCAGCGTGAATCATTTTTACATTTCCAATGAGTACTGTTGCTCCTGGATATTTTTCCTCATCAACAAACTGAAGATCAGCATCATATCTAATTTTCTTTTGTTGAGAAAATCCATTAGATGTAATCAAAATAAAAAATATAATCAGTAATTTTTTCAAACTTTCAATTTATTTTGGCTAAAATACTGAAATGACAACCCTAAATCTCTTAATTATACTATAAAACTATCTAAGAATGGTTTGCTTTCTATCAGGGCCTACAGAAACAATTTTAACAGGCACACCAGTCTCTCTTTCAACAAAAGCTACATAGTCTAGTAAGTTTTTAGGCAATTGATCTTCAGAAGTCATCTTTGTTAAATCTTCATCCCATCCTTTAAATTCAGAATAATTTACAGAAACATTTTCTGGTTCAATATTATAAGGTAGATGACTAATTTCATTTCCTTTATAATTGTAGGACGTGCAAACTTTTAATGTTTTAAACCCAGAGAGGACATCACCTTTCATCATCATTAGTTGGGTAACACCATTTATGTCTACAGCATATTTTAATGCAACTAAGTCTAACCATCCACAGCGTCTTGGTCTTCCAGTAGTTGCCCCAAATTCATGACCTACTTTTGCCATTTTTGCTCCATCTTTATCAAATAATTCTGTAGGGAAAGGACCAGAACCAACACGAGTTGTATAAGCTTTAAAAATACCAAATACTTCTCCAATTCTATTTGGTGCTACACCCAAACCAGTACAAGCTCCAGCAGCAGTAGTATTTGAGGAGGTAACATAAGGATAAGTTCCAAAATCTATGTCCAATAATGAACCTTGAGCTCCTTCAGCTAGTATTGTTTTATTTTGTTTAACAGCATTGTTTAAAAACTCTTCACTATCGATAAATTTTAATCTTCTTAATTTATCAACTCCTTTACAGAATTCTTCTTCTAGCTCTTTTAGATTGTATTGTATATCTACATTGAAAAAATCTAACATTTTGATATGCTTTGAGGTCAATGCTTGATATTTATCTTTCCAATTATCCATTTCCAAATCTCCAATTCTCATTCCATTCCTCCCAGTTTTATCCATATATGTTGGACCAATACCTTTGAGTGTTGAACCAATTTTAGCTTTACCCTTTGAGGTTTCTGAGGCAGCATCTAATAATCTGTGCGTTGGCAAAATTAAATGTGCCTTTCTTGAGATAAGTAATTTCTTTTCATAATCAATGTTATGCTTATCTAGATTTTCTAGCTCTTTTTTAAAAATAACAGGATCTATTACAACACCATTTCCAACAACATTCAAAGCGCTCTTATGAAATATTCCAGAGGGAATTGTATGTAAAACATGTTTGTGTCCATCAAAAATTAGAGTATGACCGGCATTAGGTCCTCCTTGAAATCTTGCTATAATATCATAGTTCTTGGTAAGAACATCTACAATTTTTCCTTTTCCTTCATCTCCCCATTGAAGACCAAGTAATAAATCTACCCCCATGTAATTTAATTCTAAAAATTAGTTTTTTGATTGTTTTTTTGTTCCGTAAAAGTAAAGTGAATGATTATGAATATTTATATCAAAAACTTCTTCTATTGTTTTTTTGATAACCTGAATTCTAGGATCGCAAAACTCTTTTACTTCTCCTGTATCTGTAAGGATTACGTGGTCATGTTGTTTGTCAAAATAACTTTTTTCGTAACGAGCCATTGACTGACCATCAAATTGGTGTTTTCTAACAAGACCACAATCAAGCAATAAATCAATCGTATTGTATAATGTTGCTCTACTTACCCGGTAATTTTTGTTTTTCATATTGATATATAAAGATTCTATATCAAAATGTTCATCTACATCATATATTTCCTGTAGGATAGCATATCTCTCCGGTGTTTTCCTGTGTTTGTTCTCTTCTAAAAAGGTTGTGAATACTCTTTTTACAACTTCTTGATTGTTTTTTGAGACCATAATATCACTTTATAAGTAAACAAATTTAATGTTATTATTGTTATAAATAAATGTTTTTGTAGAAGGTTATTTACATAGTATTAACACGTTGCACTTTTTTTACCCCTTCTACCTTTTTTATTTTTTCTATTAACTTATTTAGTTGAGTTCTATTCTTTACACTTATAGACAATTTACCATCAAAGATTCCTTCGTTTCCGGCAATATTAATGCTATGTATAAATACATCCATATTGTTAGAGATAATTTTAGTTAAATTATTTACAATACCTCTATTATCTTCTCCACTTACCTTTAATATGGCTTTAAATTCTTGATTTGTAGAATCTATCCACTTGGCTTTAATAACTCTGTAAGCATAGTTAGATTGCATTGAAATTGAATTCGGACAATCTTTTTTATGAATTTTAATTCCTTCATTAATAGTAATAAAACCGAATACTTTATCTCCTGGTATTGGTTTACAACATTTTGATGTAGTATAATCTAATTTTTCCTCTTCTATTCCAAAAACAAGATCATCATATTTGGTAGAAACTTCTTCTTTATTAATCAGTTCTTTTGAAGGGGCTCTTGTTAGGCGTTTCTTGAAGAAGTTTACTATGGTGTTGTTTCTTTGACTAACGAAATTTTTAAGTTGAGTATTGTCAATGGCTCCATTACCAATTCTAAAGAATAAATCAAAGCTCGTCTTTAATTTAAAAAAAACAACTAATTCATTTAAAGACTTTTCATTAAAGTTGATTTTCAAGTGTCGTAATTTTCTGGCTAAGATTGCTTTACCCTCCTCCGCGATCTTTTTTTCTTGTTCTTTTAATGCCGTTTTAATTTTTGTTCTTGCCCTTGCAGTAATAACAAAATCTAACCAACGAGCATTAGGTTTATTACTAGAAGTTGTAATTACTTCTATTTGATCGCCACTTGAGAGCTCAAAACTTAAGGGGACTAACTTGCCATTTACTTTCACACCTCTACATTTTAATCCCACATCAGTATGAATGGAAAAAGCAAAATCTAATGCAGAAGCACCTTTGGGTAAAGATTTTAAGTCACCATTAGGAGTGAATACATAAATTTCTTTTGCGTACAGATTTAATTTAAAATCCTCTACAAAATCTATTGCATTAATACTTTGATTTTCAAGAGTTTCCTTTAAGCGATTTAACCAACCCTCAAGACCATTATCACTTTCAATACCTTGTTTGTATTTAAAATGGGCAGCATACCCTTTTTCTGCTATTTCATCCATTCTATTGGATCGAATTTGAACTTCTACCCATTTTGCTTCTGGTCCAACAACAGTGATGTGTAATGCTTCATATCCTGTAGATTTTGGTTGAGAGATCCAATCTCTAAGTCGAGATGGGTTAGGTTTAAAATAATCAGTAACTATTGAATAAATTTTCCAAGCATCAAACTTTTCATCTTTGGAAGAAGGATCGTATATTATTCTGATGGCAAACTTATCATAAACTTCATCAAAAGAAACATTTTGCTTACGCATTTTCCTTCTTATAGAATAGATAGATTTAAATCTCCCTTTAATTTGATACTTAAAACTTTCTTTACTCAAACCACTATTTAAGGTGTTTTCAAATGATTTTATATAGTTTTCTTGATCTTCTTTACTTTCACTTATTTTACTTAAAATATCATTGTATACCTCAGGTTCGGTATATTTTAATCCTAAGTCCTCTAATTCGGTTTTTATGTTATACAATCCAAGGCGGTGTGCTAAGGGGGCATAAATATATAAAGTTTCAGAAGCAATTTTTACTTGTTTATAAGCAGGCATTGCATCCATTGTTTGCATGTTATGTAATCTATCTGCTACTTTAATTAAAATCACACGAACGTCATCATGCAAGGTGAGTAGCATTTTTCTGAAATTTTCAGCTTGTATAGAATGATCTTTATCTTTTTTAAGGCTAGATATTTTTGTAAGACCACTTACTATTCTTGCAACAGTTTCCCCAAATAAACGCTCTATATCATCTAGTGTATATTTAGTGTCTTCAACTACATCATGTAATAAGGCAGCAGCAATAGATGTGGCGCCTAATCCAATTTCATTAGCTACTATTTTAGCAACAGATATCGGATGAAAAATATAAGGTTCACCAGTTTTCCTTCTCTGGTTAGAATGTGCTTCGACAGATAAGTTAAATGCTTTCCTTATCATTAATTTATCTGATCTTGATAGTGTTTGATAGGTTTCTTTTAGGAGATTTTTATAGCGTTTAGCTATTTCTTTATTTTCTTCCTCTATGGTTGCCTTGTAATTCAAAAATTAGTTTATGTGTATCAAGAAAAATTGTATAAAAACGTCAATACTATAGTGCTGGTCAAGCAAGTAATGAATGTAGTATAAAAATTATATTTGAGCAAATTTTTTAGCTCAGTTTATTACTTTAAGTTTTTAATTCTATTAATTAGTGTTGGATGGGAGTAGTGAATAAAAACGTATAAATAGTGTGGCGTAAGGTTACTTAAGCTATTTTTAGACAATTTTTTTAATGAACTAATTAACGGTTTACTGGCAAATGTTTTTTTAGCATAATTATCAGCCTGATATTCAAATTTTCTAGACATATAATTCATAAACATTCCTGTGAGCTCAGATATTGGTGAATATAAAATTCCAAATGTAATTAAACCGATGTGAAAGCTTGGATTTGAAACCCCTAACGCTAACGAAAATATTGGTGTATTAATAAATAATGATAATAAAAATAAAGTAATACCTGTGATTATAACTGAGGCTGTAAAATTAAAAATGATGTGTTTTTTTTTGTAATGTCCAACTTCATGAGCCAGTACAGCAACTATTTCATCATTAGTTAAATCGTTTATAAGTGTATCATAAAGAGTAATTCGTTTTTGATTTCCGAAACCAGAAAAATAAGCATTAGCTTTTGTAGAACGTTTTGATCCATTAATCACATAAATATTATCTAACTTAAACCCTACAGAATTCGTGTATTTTGTAATAGCGTTTTTAAGTTCTCCATCTTTTAATGGAGTTTGCTTGTTAAATAATGGAACTATAAGTTTAGAATAAAACATATTCATGAATAGTGAGAAAATAGTAATCAATACCCAAGCATAAAGCCAAAAGTGAACTCCTGTGAATTTATAAAACCAAGTAATTAAAGCTAAAATAATTCCCCCTAGGGTAGCAGACATAAAAAGCCCTTTTAACTGATCTAAAAAAAAAGTTTTTTTACTAGTTTTATTAAACCCAAATTTTTCTTCTATTACAAATGTTTTATATAATGAAAAAGGGATGCTAATGATTTCACTTCCAATCATTATAATTCCAAAAAAAATTAAAGTTATGATTATGATATTATTAGAAAATTCTCTTGCAATATTATCAACAATTGAAAATCCATTAAAAAAGAAAAAACCAAGTGTTGTTATTAAAGAAAACAATGAAGTAATTATATTATACTTATAATTTGTTTTTTTGTATTGTTGAGACTTTTGATATTCATTTATTTCATAAACGTCAGAAACTTCATTAGGTGTTTCATCATTAAAATGTTTAGCATTTAAATGCTTTAAAACAGTATCTAGAACAAATTTTATTAATAAAATGGTTATTAAAATATTAAATAGAGTAGAGGGTTCCATTATTTGCTAATCTTTTTGTTAGCATACATAGCAGCGCCGATAATTCCTGCATTATTTTTAAATTTAGCAACTTTAATCTTTATATCTGTACTTAAGTGTTGCTTAAATTTATCATACTTTTTACTAATGCCACCACCTAAAATAACTAGATTGGGTGAAAATATTGTTTTGATATGTTGGAGTAAAACATCGAAACGTAATGCCCATTCCTGTAAAGTTAATTCTTCTTTTTTTCTGATAGAATCTGCACAAAAAAACTCAATTATTTCTCCATTCTTATGGAGTAATTTTCCAATTTCTAAATTAGGAATTAATTTCCCATTGTTAAATAGGCCAGATCCTATTCCAGTTCCTATAGTAATAACCAATACAACACCCTTTTTCCCTTTCCCTGCTCCTAAAGTTACTTCTGCTATTCCAGCTAGGTCAGCATCATTACTTATGTAAAAAGGAATATTACAAATATTTTTAAAAAAATCATCTACCTGAATGTTTTTCCAACTAGAACTTAAGTTCCCAGAATGAATACATTTTCCATCTATAATTGTTGTTGGAAAACTACATCCTACAGCTTGATTCCAATTAAAATAAGTTACCATTTCTTTCACTACTTCAGCAATTGCTTCTGGTGATGCTGGTTTCGGTGTTGATATTCTATGTCTTTTTGAAATTAATTCACCTGTTTTTGTATCAACAATTGCAGCTTTAATTCCAGAACCACCGATATCCATCCCTAGTATTTCCATGTAAATATTATTTAAAGTTTCGTTGTCTTTTTGCTTCAAAAAGTAAGATTGCAGCTGCAACAGATACATTCATAGAGTCAATTTCTCCTTGCATTGGAATATTTATATTTTTTATTGAATGATTTCTCCAAATTTTTGTTAATCCGTTAGCTTCTGTACCCACAATAATAGCCGATGCTTCAGTGTAATTTTCATCGGTGTATTTATTGGAGTTTTGTAAAGTTGCTGCATACATTTTTATATTTTTTTTTCTAAAGAAAGCGATAACTTCTTCAGATGAAGAGACTACAATTTTTTTTGTAAAAACACCACCTACACTAGATCTTATAAGATTAGGATTGTACGGATCTGTTTTTGGATCTGCTAAGATTATAGCATCAATATTGGCGGCATCCGCAGTTCTAATCATTGCACCAATATTTCCAGGTTTTTCGATGCCTTCAAGAACTAAAATTAAGGGTTTTTTATTTTTGAATATTAGCGAATTTAAATCAATATGTTTTGATTTAGCAATAGCAATAATTCCTTCTGTTGATTCTCTGTAAGCAATTTTTTGATAGACTTCAGGTGTGATCTCAATTTCTTCTTTGGCATTAAATTGTTTTAAATAGTTGTACTCAATTTTTTTTGAAATAAATAGAAGCGATTCTATTTCAAATTTACCTTTAAATGCCAGTTCAATTTCTCTTTTTCCTTCAATTATAAATAATTGTTGTTTTTTTCTTTCCCGAGATTTCTCTTGAAGTTTAAGAATATTTTTTATGAAAGGATTTTGGAGACTTTGTATTTGTTTCATTTAATTTGAAACATTTAATGTTTATTACAAATTTATACTTTTAATTCTTTTTAAGATAGTATTCTTAAAAAAAAAAGACTCTAAAATTATAGAGCCTTTTTCATTTTATTCTGATTTATATTTATTTGAATAACGTTTCCATAATTTGGTTTGGTGAGATTTCAAACTTATATTTCTTCCTTGAATAAAAGCTTCAGTTAAAATATTCCCCCTCATATCAAGGGCGTCACCTTCAGAAATAAATAAAGTAGCATCTTTACCAACTTCTAAAGTTCCAACCGTGTTATCGATTCCAAGAATTTTTGCAGCATTGTTTGTAATTAATTTAACAGCATCTTCTCTATTAAGTCCGTGTGCAGAAAATGTACCTGCGTAAAATGGTAAATTACGAGTATTCATTCTTTCCATTTGTCCTTCCATACCTATACCAACTAAAACTCCTAAATCTGTTAAAGTTTTTGCAATTGTATAGGTATAATCATAGGCATGATCTTCACTTTCAGGATTTCTATGAGGTCTTTCAAGTATTACAGGTATGTTGTGTTCAACAAGCAAAGCTGAAACTTTTTCAGCTTCATGGCCATTCACTAAAACTAAATTATTAATTCCCATATCCTTAGCCATGTTGATAGCATCGGTAATTTCTCTTTGCCCGTTGGCGTGAATAAAAAGCTTCTGAGATCCAATAAACAATCCTTTAATTGAAGAAAATGGCAAATTTTTTATTAAATTTTCTTTGTTGTGATACTGTTTTGCATCTTTAAAAAAAGATGCTATTTCCTGTGTTTCCTTAAGGTAGTTTTTGTCTGGTTTTAGAGCTGGATCTTCACCAAGCCACCATCTTCCACTTGTAAAACTAGAGGGCCAATTTATATGGATTGCATCATCATTTTTAATTGAAGCATCTTCCCAATTCCATGCATCTAGTTGAACAACAGATGATGTTCCTGAAATCGTACCTCCTCTAGGTGTAATTTGAGCCATTAAAACTCCATTTGGTCTCATAGATTCTACAACTTTACTTTCAGCATTATAGGCTATAATACTTCTAATATGTGGATTCATAATCCCAGTTTCTCTAACATCTGACGATGCTTTTACAGCATCTACTTCCACTAAACCTAAGGTTGAGTTTGTAGCTATAAAACCAGGATAAATATGTTTACCATTGGCCATAATAATTCTACCAATTCTTCTAATTTTGGTGTTTGAACTACCAACAAAGATTATTTTCCCCTCCCTAAACATTATTAGAGAATTTTCAATGACTTCTCCATTACCCAAATGGGCTGTTGCTCCTTCAATAGATATTGGTTCAGTTTGTTTGCTTGCAGGAGTCTGTTGCGCTGTGATGTTTACAGTTATAAGTAAAAACATCAAACTATATATAACTTTTCTCATTTCTTATATTTCTTTTGTATCACAATGAAAATTTCTATCTCTTCTTTTCTTAGGTAATTGTGTTTTACCACCCCCCATTTTTTCTTTTAACATCAAGTTAATGAGTTTTGCTTTTTCTAATTTAATGGCTGCTCTTTTTCTTTCGTCATCTTTTATGTCAAAATAAACTTTTCCATCTATGATTGTTTTTTCAGCTTTGGCATATATAGACAATGGATGATCACTCCATAAGACAACATCAGCATCTTTTCCAACCTTAATACTTCCAACCCTATCATCTATATGTAAAAGTTTTGCTGGGTTTATGGTAACCATTTTCCATGCTTCTAATTCTGATATTCCACCATACTTTACAGTTTTTGCAGCCTCTTGATTTAATCTTCTGGACATTTCTCTATCATCAGAGTTAATTGCAACAGTTACGCCTGCATTATGCATAATTGCAGCATTATAAGGAATAGCATCATTTACCTCATATTTGTAAGCCCACCAATCTGAGAAAGTAGATCCACCAACTCCATGTTCTTTCATTTTATCAGCCACTTTATAGCCCTCTAAAATATGAGTGAACGTATTTACATTAAAATTAAATTTTTCTGCTACTTTCATTAACATATTAATCTCACTTTGAACATATGAATGACATGAGATATAGCGTTCTTTATTTAAGATTTCTGCTAAAGTTTCCATTTCTAAATCTTTTCTGTAAGGTTGTCCACTTTTCTTTAAAAGATCATATTCTTTAGCTCTTTGAAAATAATCTGTAAAAACCTGCTCTACACCCATACGGGTTTGTGGGAAACGATAACTTGTATTAGATCTTGATTGTTTTACATTTTCACCTAATGCAAATTTTATAAATTTAGGAGAGTTTTTATAAATTAAGTTTTCAGCATTTTCTCCCCATTTTAGCTTTATTATGGCTGAACGCCCTCCAATTGGATTGGCAGAACCATGAAGAATTTGAATAGAAGTTGTACCTCCAGAAAGGTTTCTGTATATATTAATGTCTGTTGGGTCTACAACATCTTCTATTGTTACTTCTGCAGTAGAATTATGACCACCTTCATTAATTGCTGAGGCTGCTATATGCGAGTGTTCATCTACAATACCAGCAGTTAGATGTTTTCCCATCCCATCAATTATTAAAGCTTTATTGTCTTTAATATTACTTCCGATCAGAACAATTTTACCATTTTTAAGCAATACATCAGTATTTTTTAATATTCCTTCAGATTCGCTGGTCCAAACTGTTGTGTTTTTAATTAAAATAGTTTGTTGGCTTGGTTGTGTAAAATTTCCATATCCAATATTAGGAAAAGATACTGGATGAAGATCAATATCATTTTCTTTAACAGTATTCTTCTTTTTATCTTTAATTTTTTCTTTAATTATTTTTGAAGTAGTCCATGAAGTTTGATTTCCTGAACTATCAAAGGCAGTTCCATACATTTTATCTGAACTATTCGATATTTTTCCTAATATCCTAGTATAAGTACCTTTATTATTAATTGTAATAGAAATCCAGTTATTTTCGAAAGAAAAAGTAGATTTTATTTTTTCATTCCCTATTGTTAAATTTCCTTTTTGTTTTGCTCCTTTTCCTGAAATCGATAAATTGTATTCTTCGTTATTAACTCTTAACAAGTAGTCACCTGTTATGTCTTTAATATTCATGTCACTAATAATATTTCTATCTCCTTGGACCCAATTTTCATGAATAGTAGTTTTGGAATCAAAAACATCACCAGACGTAATAATAAAGTTAGCATAACTCCCAATATTTAGATTACCAATTTTATCATTTCCTAATATTTGAGCAGGTATAGATGTTAACGCGGCTAAAGCATTTTTTTTATTAAAACCGTATTTAATTGCTTTTCTAAGGTTTTTGTGAAAAGAACTGATTGATTTTAATTTATGAGTAGTTAATGCAAAAGAAATTCCATTATTAGTTAATACATTCAAGTTGGATGGCTCTTGATTCCATTTACGCATTTCACCTAAATCTATGTGTTGAGCTAGCAATGGATCAGCAACATCATATGCTACCCTAAAATTAATAGGAATGATAAACTTTGCATTAGTGTTTTTTATATCTTGAATCCTTTCAAATTCATCTCCAGACCCTACAATAGTGTATTGTATCCCAAATTCATCCCCAATTTTATCAGCTCTTACAGCATCAATATGACTACCTGTTTCAAATATTTGAGTTTCATTTTTATGTTTATTAAGTGCATGTAATGATAAATCTGAATTCTTCATTTTTCCTTTTTCGTACCAATTTGCATCCAAGTAAGTTTGGCGGAGTAAAGCCATAGCTCCCATTCTTGATGTCGGATATGATTGTCGAGACTTTACACTTTTAGAAAATGAAAGATATTGACCAGAATTATCATCTAAAACTCGGTATGCATTGTTAGCATTAGGATTAAGAGAGACAAGCAACCCACTTCCTCTCATAATACCATCTTGTGAATGTGTATTTACTACACCAAATCCAGCTTTTAAGTACTCTTTAGATTTTTTTGAATCGAACTTAAAAAGCGAATATGATGATGTTTCAGGTCTAATATGATCATTCCAATAATATCCTTTTCTTTCTGCCTCATATTGAGGTCTTCTTCCCCTTGAAAAATCTCTTTTTGGTTTTTTAATACCAAAATCAGAGTATATGTCAATGAATGAAGGGTATATTGTTTTACCACTTAAATCTATAGTTGTTATGCCTTTAGGAATTTTTACTGATTTCCCAACAGAAACAACCTTTCCATCTTTAATCAATAAGGTACCCTTTTTGATCACTAAATCTGAACTCATAAAAATGGTAGCGTTTTTAAATGCAACCATCGTATTTTTTGATGTTTTTACACCAGTATTTATCGGAAAGTACTCTTGTGCTTTTGTTAGGGTAACAAACAAAAGCATAAATACTAAAAATAGTTTTTTCATCTTAAAGTCTTTATTTTTATAAATCTATTGAGAACTTAATACTTATTGAATATTTGTAATTGTTTTTAACAAAACTTTATGAAGAAAAGAAGAGTTTTAATTGGTTAATAAAACTCTTATTGAAACCGTCTAAACATTTATTATAATTAATAAACTATATTCTATTGAGAGGTTTTTTGAAATAACTAATCAATAAATCTACTACATAATTATAGGAATTAATACCTTTAATTTGGTTGTTAGATTTTAAATAGGCATTATACCCTTTTTTTACGATTGGCTCAAAAGGATTTTTATAAGTATTCCAGAAATCAGATGAAGACTTAAAATCAATTAAAACCCCTTGGTTTAAACTTTTATAAATCTTATCAAAAATAACTTTATCTCTTTTGTATAATTCAAAGATGGCATATCTGGTAGCCATTCTATACGCAGAATATTTAAAGTAAGGGTCATCATTGGACAATGCTGCTAAAAAACCTATAAAATTAGCTTCGTTTTCTGCAGCAAAACCAACTTGGTGAGCCATTTCGTGAGTAGTAGTAGTAGGTAAAATTGTTTTTGGGATCAATCTATTTACTTGCGCTTCTCCTGTAAATGGATTTAGATAACCTGAAGTTCCATTATAAGATTGAAAAACACTTATTAGTGAATTTTTTGCTCTACCATATTTGTAATTGAATAATGAATTATTTTCAGTTAATTTTTTATATCCCTTTTTAGCAAGTAAATAAATTTCTTGATTTGAATGAGGCACAATAACGCTAAGCGAATCTGATTTTGTAATAGTTAAATGAGATTGATTCAATTTAGAAACTAAATATTTGGTAAGATTTATTAATTCTTCATTAGAGTATGAAGTGGTCTTGTACTCTAAATTTTTATATAAAGGCTGTCTGTAATAATTTAATCCCCATAACAGGTAAAATAAGAAGTAAATTATTGAAATAAACGAAGTGATTCCTAAAAGTTTAGAGAGTATATTTTTAAAGCGTGTTGACACCAATTTATAGATAAAATATATTATGTATATGGTAAAAAATAAAATTATAAAATCCCCAAAAGAAAAAGGGATCCATCCAAATAAAAGACTTAAAAGAGAACTTATATAAGGATATATTCCTCTAGAGTAATAAGTTTCAACAAAGTATGGATTGTATGCAATCCATTTCATAAATAGCATTTGGATTCCTAAAAAAAGTGTTAGATAAATATTTCTTTTTTTTATCTTCATGTTGGTAAAAATACAGAAAGAATTGTAGAACTTTATACTTTGTTAACATGATAATAACAATTTGGTTAACAAATCTTGTTTACAAATAAAAAGCAATAAGAGAATCCTCAATTACAAGTAAAAATATACATTTGTTACTATGGAAAAAACACAATCATTTAGTGGTAAAAAAATAGATAAAGCTAAAATTATTAATCTCGAAAAAGGGAAAATACCACCACAAGCAGTTGATTTAGAAGAGGCTGTGCTTGGTGCTATGATGATTGATAAAAAAGGGATAGATGACGTTATTGATATTTTGCATCCAGACGCATTTTACGAATTAAAACATCAAGAGATTTATAGAGTTATTTATGATCTTTTCCAAGAATCGAAACCAATAGATTTGTTAACGGTTTCTAACGCTCTAAGAAAAAACGCAAAACTTGATTTAGTTGGTGGTGATTTTCATTTGATAAGATTAACACAAAAAGTAGCATCGTCAGCCCATATAGAATTTCATGCTAGAATCATTCTTCAAAAATATATCCAACGAAGACTTATTAGTATCTCTAGTGATATTATTGAGAATGCCTATGATGAAACAGCAGATGTATTTGATTTATTAGATAATGCAGAAGCAAAATTATTTGAGGTAACTCAAGGGAACTTAAAGAAAAGTTCAGAGGGAGCTAGTGATCTTGTTAAACAAGCTTTAACTAAGATTCAAGAAATTTCAAATAAAGAAGGAATGAGTGGTTTAGCTACAGGTTTTACAAAACTTGATGCTATTACTTCAGGATGGCAACCCTCAGATTTAATTATTATTGCTGCTCGTCCTGGTATGGGAAAAACTGCTTTCGTTATTTCTATGGCTAAAAATATGGCAATTGATTTTAATCATGCTGTCGCTGTTTTTTCATTAGAAATGTCTTCTGTTCAGTTAATCACTAGAATGATTTCTTCAGAAACTGGATTAACTTCAGAGAAACTTCGTAAAGGAAATTTAGAACCTCATGAATGGGAGCAATTGAATGTAAAAGTTAAACGATTATCTGATGCTCCTATTTTTATAGATGACACACCATCATTATCAATTTTCGATTTACGAGCAAAAGCAAGAAGATTGGTTTCTCAACATAACGTAAGGATTATAGTAATAGATTATTTACAATTGATGACTGCTGGGAATAATAATAAAGGTGGAGGGAATAGAGAACAAGAAATCTCTATGATTTCTAGAAATTTAAAGGCTTTAGCAAAAGAATTAGAAGTTCCTGTTATAGCCCTTTCTCAATTATCTAGAGCTGTAGAAACCAGAGGAGGAAGTAAAAGGCCTTTATTGTCAGATTTACGTGAATCTGGTGCAATAGAACAAGATGCTGATATTGTATCATTTATTTTTCGACCAGAATATTATGGGATGACAGAATGGGATGATGATGAACACACTCCTTGTGAAGGACAGGGTGAATTTATTATTGCAAAACACAGAAATGGTGGACTAGACAATATTCGTTTAAAATTTACAGGGCATTTAGCTAAATTCTCAGATTTAGAAGAAGGTTTTAGTAGTGAATTTCAGTCTAGTATGAATACAGATTTTACTGAGGATGTTTTTCCGGATACACGAATAGAACCAAAAGACGCCTTTGAAATTAATGAAGATGATGTTCCTTTTTAAAATTATTTATTAAACTCTTGTTAACTTAATAATATCAATATGAAACGTATTCTAACTTTAATACTTTTTTGTTTTAACCATTTGTTGGTGGTATCTCAGGAAGCTAAAACATCATTTCAACCTTTAGATGTTTTTTCTTTAGAATGGGTTTCAGATCCTCAAATATCCCCAGATGGGTCACAAATTGTTTATAAAAGAAATGGTTTTGATATCATGAAAGACAAATCAAAAGGAAGCCTCTGGGTCATTAATACTGATGGTTCCTCCCATAGAAAACTAACCTCAAGGGAAGTCAATGAATCTAATCCAAGATGGTCACCCGATGGAAAGCGCATTGCTTTTGTTAGTAATACAAACGAAGGTTCAGAATTATATATGTATTGGGTTTCAACTGGTCAAATTGCAAAATTATCTCAATTAGAAATGTCTCCAGGAAATATAACCTGGTCACCAGATGGAAAACAATTAGCTTTTACCATGTTTAAGCCACAAAATTTTCCAGTAATTATTAAGATGCCTAAAAAGCCTAAAGGTGCGAAATGGGCAAAACCTGCTAGAATTACCAATAGATTGAAGCATGAGGCAGATGGAAGAGGCTATATGAACCCTGGATTTACACATATTTATACAATACCTGCTCAAGGAGGTACACCCAGACAAGTTACTAGTGGTAATTATAATCATTCGGGTACATTATCTTTTTCTCCAGATAATAATTCTATATATTTTTCAGCAAATCGAGTTGAAAATTGGGAATATGACTTTAGAAATAGTGAAATTTACAACGTTGATATTTATTCAAAAACAATTACACTTTTAACCTCTCAAATAGGGCCTGATTTTTCTCCAAAAGTTTCTCCAAATGGTAAGAAAATTGCTTTTTTAGGATATAAAGATAAATCACAAGCTCACCAAAACAGAGTTCTTTATTTAATGGATTCTGACGGTAAGAATAGAAAAGTTGTTTCTCAAAAATTTGACAATAGTGTTTCAAATATTTCTTGGGATAAATCAGGTAAAGGCTTGTATTGTACCTACGATGAACAAGGAAATTCAAAAGTAGCTTATATTACAACAAATGGTAAAATCTCTAAACTTGCTGATAATTTGGGAGGAACAACTATTGGAAGACCCTATGCTTCTGGTTCGTATTCAGTTGCTAATAACGGAACTTTGGCTTTTACACATACAAGACCAGAATATCCATCTGAACTTGCTATTATTCGAGATAGTAAACCACCAAAATTAATTACCAATTTAAACGAAGATATTTTAGCGCATAGGATACTTGGAGAAACTGAAGAAGTTTGGTATACTTCTACTTTTGATGGAAGAAAAATTCAGGGATGGATAGTAAAACCTCCTTTTTATGATGCTTCCAAAAAATATCCATTATTAGTAGAAAATCATGGAGGTCCAATTTTAAATTATGGAGATCGTTTTACTGCAGAAATCCAACTGTATGCTGCAGATGGATATGTGGTATTTTATCCAAACCCTAGGGGAAGTACCAGTTATGGAGAAGAATTTGCAAATTTATTATATAATAATTATCCAGGACAAGATTATAATGATGTTATGGATGGAGTTGATCTTTTAGTGAAAAAAGGTATTGTAGATCCTCAAAAATTGTTTGTTACAGGAGGAAGTGCAGGGGGGATTATGACTGCTTGGATGATTGGTCAAAGTAATCGTTTTAAAGCTGCTGTAGTTGTGAAACCAGTAATGAACTGGATTAGTAAAACTTTAGTAGCAGATAACTATTTTGGATATGCAAATTCTCGATATCCAGGACAGCCATGGGAAAATTTTGATACATATTGGAAGTTTTCACCATTATCATTGGTTGGTAATGTAGAAACTCCAACTATGGTTATGGTTGGAATGAATGATTTAAGGACACCACCAAGTGAGGCAAAGCAATTGTATCATGCATTGAAATTACGAAAAATTGAAACGGTACTTGTTGAAATTCCTGAGGCATCTCATGGCATTGCAAAAAAACCAAGTAATTTGATAAGTAAAGTAGCACATACTTTAGCCTGGCTAAAAAAATATAATTTTTAATCTCATTAATAAAATTATATATTGAAAAAACTAGCCCTAGCTTTTGTGTTTTTATTATGGTCGAATTTTATTTGGGCTTCTTTTGTATACATTCCAATGAATAATAACATACAAAAAAACCATCTCAAGGCCTATGGTATTGTCTATTTTTCTTTACAATCAGGATTAAAAGCTAAATGGTTATTAAATTATGATGGAGGTGCTTTTCTAATTGAGAACAATACTTTAATAGAAAATGAATGTAAAATTCGTGGAGTTTCTTATCAAATAATCTCCGATACAAAAGCAGAATTAATTTTACAAGATATTTCATCACCCTCCAAAAATCAAGAAGCTGTGACTTTAGAAAAAGCGCCAAAGATTGCAGTATATTCACCCAAAGATAAAATGCCATGGGATGACGCAGTAACTATGGTGTTAACTTATGCTGAAATACCATTTGATGTTATTTATGATAAGGAAATATTGAATGATCAATTGTTATTATACGAATGGGTTCACCTACATCATGAAGATTTTACAGGACAATATGGTCGATTTTATGGAGCTTTTAGAACAGCTCCTTGGTATGTAGATGGAAAGATACGAACAGAAAAATCTGCCAAAGCTTTAGGTTTTGATAAGGTATCTCAGCTCAAATTAGCTGTTAGTCTTAAACTAAGAGATTATGTAATGAACGGAGGATTTATGTTTGCGATGTGCTCAGCTACTGATAGTTTTGACATTGCTTTAGCATCTGAAGGGGTAGATATTGTAGAATCTATGTTTGATGGAGACCCATCAGAATCTAATTATCAATCTAAAATTAACTTTAATAAAACATTAGCCTTTAAAGATTTTAATTTAATTAGAAACCCTACGACCTATGAATTTTCAACTATAGATATGACTCGAAAGCGTTCTATTCCAAAAACATCAGATTATTTTTCATTAATAGAATTTTCAGCAAAATGGGATCCGGTACCAACTATGTTAACTCAAAACCACACACAATTAGTTAAAGGTTTTATGGGGCAAACTACTTCCTTTGATAGGTCAACTATTAAATCAAATGTTTTGGTTTTGGGAGAAAATAGAACAAATAGAGAGGCAAAATACATTCATGGTACAAGAGGAAAAGGAATGTTTACTTTTTATGGCGGTCATGATCCCGAGGATTATACACACAGAGTAGGAGATCCTAAAACTGAATTGGACTTACATTCAAAATCTCCAGGGTATCGTTTAATACTTAACAATGTTTTATTTCCTGCAGCAAAAAAGAAAAAACAAAAGACATAGTTAATAACCTTGTTAATTTTGTATCAAAATAAACCTTGTCAATTGTTTTTTAAAAAATTACTTTTGTTAACAAACATTTATTAATGGCTTCAACACAAGAATTACAAGATTTTACACAACAAGTAAGAAGAGATATTTTAAGAATGGTTCACGCTGTAAATTCCGGTCATCCTGGTGGTTCGTTGGGTTGTGCAGAGTTTTTTACTGTTCTTTATCAAGAAGTACTTGAATACTCAACAGATTTTAAAATGAATGGAGAAAATGAAAATCTTTTTTTCTTATCCAATGGTCATATATCACCAGTTTATTATAGTGTATTGGCTAGAAGCGGTTTCTTTCCAGTTGAAGAATTGGCAACTTTTAGAAAAATGAATACTCGCTTACAAGGGCACCCAACTACACATGAAGGGTTGCCTGGTATAAGGATTGCATCAGGATCTTTAGGTCAAGGAATGTCAGTAGCTATTGGTGCTGCTGAAGCGAAGAAGCTTAATGGAGACGATAAGATTATATACACACTTCATGGTGATGGTGAACTGCAAGAAGGTCAGGTTTGGGAGTCTGCAATGTATGCTTCTGGAAAAAATATAGATAACCTAATATCTACTATAGATTTAAATGGTAAGCAGATTGATGGCGCTACAGATGACGTATTACCTATGGGAAGTATTAGAGCTAAATTTGAAGCTTTTGGTTGGGAAGTTATAGATATAATAAAAGGAAATGATGTAGATTCAATTATAAAAGGGCTTTCTGAAGCTAAATCCAAAACAGGAAAAGGAAAACCTGTTTGTGTATTATTACACACTGAGATGGGAAATGGAATAGATTTTATGATGCATACTCATGCTTGGCATGGAAAAGCACCAAATGATGATCAATTAACTGATGCCCTAAATCAAAATCCAGTAACACTCGGAGATTATTAATAATAATCAATAACGAAACTAAAAACCTATTGATATTCAATAGGTTTTTTTATACTCTAACTTTTTTTTATGTTTTTATTTAGAGATACACCGGTAGTAAAAAAGTATCTTTGTAAAGATCTTTTTAATTAATAAAATGCGAATAGGAATTGTTTGTTATCCAACATTTGGTGGAAGTGGAGTAGTAGCTACAGAATTAGGGATGGCATTAGCAGATAAGGGTCATGAAGTCCATTTTGTTACGTATAATTTACCTGTTCGTTTAGATTTTATTTCTCATAAATTACACTTTCATGAAGTATTAATGGAGGAATACCCTTTATTTCAATACCAACCCTATGAACTAGCATTGTCTACAAAGTTAGTTGAAGTTGTATCTAAACATAAATTAGAAATTTTGCATGTTCATTATGCTATTCCTCATGCTTATGCAGCTTATATGGCAAAAATGATGCTGTTAGAGAAAGGAATTGATATAAAAGTTGTGACTACTTTACATGGAACTGACATTACGTTGGTTGGAAGTCACCCTAGTTATAAAACAGCTGTAGAATTTAGTATTAATAATTCTGATATTGTAACCTCAGTTTCAAAAAGTTTGAAAGAGGATACACTTCGTTTATTTTCAATTTCTAATGAAATTAAAGTAATTCATAATTTTATAGATACTGAAAAATATGACCGTGAATTACAAAATGATTGTCAACGTATAGCTGTGGCAAAACCCAGTGAGCGTATACTAACTCATATTTCTAATTTTAGACCAGTTAAAAGAATTAAAGATGTAATTAAGGTTTTTTATAAAGTTCAACAAGAACTTGCCTCAAAATTATTGATGGTTGGAGAAGGCCCAGAAAAAAGAAATGCAGAACTACTGGTAAAAAAGTTAGGTATAGAGGATAAAGTTATTTTCTTAGGAAATAGTCATGAAATATCTAAAATTCTATGTTATACTGATGTTTTTTTGTTACCATCTGAAAGTGAAAGTTTTGGTTTGGCAGCTCTAGAAGCAATGGCTGCTTCAACTGCAGTTATTTCTACCAATACTGGAGGTTTATCTGAGGTGAATATCCATGGAAAGACAGGTTATCTGAGTAATTTAGGTGACTGTGATAATATGGCAAAAAATGCGATATCAATTTTGAAAGATGATGAAATTTTAATGAAATTTAAAAAAGCTGCCAAAGAACATACTAAACAATTTTGTTTAGATAACATTTTACCAGTTTATGAAGATATTTATAATGCTGCATTAAATAAAATTCATTAAGAATTATAATACTCAATACTTTCAATCAGTAATTTGTTGCTTATTTTACAGTCCAATTTAAATTCTTCAAAATCATTTAATAAAACGAAGTTTACCTCGCCACTTGTATTCTTTTTATCATGCTTTAATAACTCAAAAATACTGAAATAGTCATCCTTTTCGATAGTTACTTTTTCATACATAGCACTTACCGTATTTTTTACAATAATTAATTTTTCAATAGGTAATTTTAGAACTTTATATGAAAGATATGATTCACAAACCATACCAATTGCTATTGCTTCACCATGAGTAAGGTTACTTTTTTTATTGTTATCTAAAAAATAAGATTCTATGGCATGTCCTAGTGTATGTCCAAAATTTAAAATTTTTCTTAGCCCCTTTTCTTTGGGGTCTTTTAAAACTATTTCATTTTTAATTTCTATAGATCTATGAATAATTTTATTAATATTTGATTTTTCAAAAGTTTTTAAACAATCAATTAAATTGGTGTCATATGTGAATCCATATTTTATGATTTCAGCAAAACCAGATCTAGATTCTCTATCATTTAACGTAGCTAAAAAACCTTCGTCAATTATAACAGTTTGTGGGTTTACAAATAATCCTATTTGATTTTTTAAAACTCCCAAGTCTACACCAGTCTTTCCACCTACAGAAGCATCAACCATACTCAGCAAAGTTGTAGGAATATTTACAAAATCAATTCCACGTTTGTAGGTCGCCGCTACAAATCCACCTAAATCTGTAATTACTCCACCGCCAAGAGTAATTAATAAACTATTTCTGTCTGCGTTTAATTCTGTTAGTGCATTCCAAACTCCAGCACAAGTATCTAGGTTTTTATTTATTTCTCCTGATTCAATTTCAATAATTTCTATTCTTTTAGCTGTTTCTAGTAAAGGAATAAATTTTGGATAACAATGTTCAAACGTATTTTCATCAACTAAGATAAAAATTGATGAATAATTTTTATTTTGAATTAAGATATTCAATTCTCTATATCCATTTTGCTTAAAATGTATATGATAAGTTGCTGCTTTAATAGATTTCATGTTCTATAAATTTCAAGTACAAATAAACTACAAAATATTGAATAATTTAAGTAAGGTAGTTATCTTTGTTTATACATATATTTAAACAATGAAACTCTTTAATAATACCAAAATTGCTTTTTCATTAAAGTCGGATTCAGAATTAGAAAGAGCTTTCTTTCTATTTAAATTAATCCAAAGTCAACCAATGGTAAAGATTGGTACGGCAGTAACAAATTTTGCATTAAAGGCTCATTTGCCTGTTGAGGGGCTTATTCGATCTACTGTATTCGATCACTTTTGTGGAGGTGTAACAGAAGAAGACTGTATCCCCAATATTGAAAATATGCATAGTAATGGTGTTTATTCTGTTTTGGATTATTCTGTTGAGGGTAATGAAACAGAGAAACAATTTGATCTAGTAAAAGCTAAAACATTAAAAAATATAGAATTTGCTAAGAAAAAAGATTCGATTCCATTTGTGGTTTTTAAACCAACAGGAGTGGGTCGATTTTCTTTATATCAAAAAATTACAGAAAAAAAATCACTTTCTAATGAAGAAAAAAGTGAGTGGATTAACGTTATGAATCGGTATTATGAAATATGTGATAAAGCAATTAAATATGATGTTCCTATTTTAATTGATGCAGAGGAGAGTTGGATTCAGGATGCTGCCGATCAATTGGTTGAGGTCTTAATGGAAAAGTATAATGTAAATAAAGCTATTGTTTTTAATACATTACAAATGTATCGCCATGATAGGATGGAGTATTTAAAAGCATTACATGATAAAGCTTTGAAAGGAAATTATCACATAGGGTTAAAAATAGTTCGTGGTGCCTACATGGAAAAAGAAAGAGAAAGAGCAATAGAGAAGAAGTATCCATCTCCTATTTGTATTGATAAAAATGCTACTGATAAAAATTTTAATGCTGCCATTAAATTTATGATGGAACACGATAAAATGGCTCTTTTTGCTGGAACACATAATGAGGAGAGCTCTTATCTACTGTTAGGTTTAGCAAAAAAACATAAAATAACCCCCTCTGATCATCGTTTGTGGTTTGGCCAGTTGTATGGTATGAGTGATCACATAAGTTTTAATTTAGCTAAAGAAGGATACAATACAGCTAAATATGTTCCTTTCGGACCAGTAAGAGATGTAATGCCTTATCTCATAAGAAGAGCTGAGGAAAACACCTCTGTAGCAGGACAAACTAATAGAGAGTTAAATTTAATTAAAGAAGAAAGAGTAAGAAGAAAATTAGAATGAATACTGTAGAAGAAATAAAAGAACTCCTTCAAAAAAATAAAAAGCGCTTAGACAAAGAGCTTCAACAAAGTAAAGAAGCTGTTAGTTTAATAAAAAAGTCTATGCACTCCTCTTTATCTGATGAGGAAAAAGAAAAAGTCAAAATCCAGTTATTAGATATCTGTAAAGCTATACCTGCATTTACAGTATTTATGTTGCCAGGTGGAGCCTTATTATTACCTCTTTTAATAAAATTAATTCCAGATATTTTACCCTCAGCTTTTAGAGATGATGAAGAGCCAATAAATTAATACTAATTTATTTAATCTCTTAAAGTAAAACACTACTTTTGCAACTTCAAAAAAAGGAAGCATGCAATCAATTAGGAATATTGCCATTATAGCCCACGTAGATCATGGTAAGACTACATTAGTAGACAAGATTATAGATCAAGCAAAAATTTTAGACGATCGTAAAGAGCGTAAAGATTTATTATTAGATAACAATGATCTTGAAAGGGAAAGAGGGATTACAATTTTATCAAAAAATGTTTCTGTTGATTACAAAAACGTAAAAATAAATGTAATAGATACTCCTGGTCACGCAGATTTTGGTGGTGAAGTAGAGCGTGTGTTAAAAATGGCTGATGGTGTTTTATTACTAGTTGATGCTTTTGAAGGACCAATGCCACAAACTCGTTTTGTATTAGGTAAGGCTCTAGAACTAGGATTAACGCCTATTGTAGTTGTGAATAAGGTTGATAAAGAAAATTGTACACCAGATTTAGTTCACGAAAAAGTATTTGATTTAATGTTTGCTCTTGAAGCTACAGAGGAACAATTAGATTTTACTACAATTTATGGTTCGGCAAAAAATGGTTGGATGAGCACAGATTGGCAAGACCCTAAGGATAATATCTTAGATTTATTAGATGCAGTTATAGAATCTATACCCGAGGCACCTTATAGAGAGGGATCTCCTCAAATGCAAATCACCTCGTTAGATTTTTCTTCTTTTACGGGTAGAATTGCAATAGGGCGAGTTTTTAGAGGTGACTTGGAAGAGAACAAAGATTATATGTTGTGCAAACGGGATGGTTCTACTAAAAAAGTAAGAATTAAAGAATTACACGTTTTTGAGGGGATGGGAAAAGCCAAAACTTCAAATGTAAGAAGTGGAGACATATGTGCCATTACTGGGTTAGAAGGTTTTGAAATCGGTGATACGATTGCAGATTTAGATGCACCAGAGGCTTTACCAAGAATTGAGGTAGATCAACCAACAATGAGTATGTTATTTACTATCAATAATTCTCCTTTCTTCGGAAAAGAAGGTAAGTTTGTAACTTCACGTCACTTACGTGATCGTTTGTTCAAAGAGATGGAAAAGAATCTAGCTCTTCGAGTAGATACTACAGATTCAGAGGATAAGTTTAATGTATTTGGTCGTGGTGTTCTTCATTTATCTGTTTTGATAGAAACAATGAGAAGAGAAGGGTATGAATTACAAGTTGGAAGACCACAAGTAATACTTAAAGACATTGATGGTATAAAATCTGAGCCCTACGAAACTTTATCAATAGATGTTCCAGAAGATGTTGCCTCCAAGGCAATAAATTTAGTTTCATTACGAAAAGGAGATTTATTGGTTATGGAGCCAAAAGGAGATCTTCAACATTTAGAGTTTACTATACCGTCTAGAGGACTTATAGGATTACGAAATAAGATTTTAACTGCAACAGCAGGAACTGCTATTATAAATCATAGATTTTCAGAATATGGTCCTTTTAAAGGAGAGTTTTCAGAAGATATTAAAGGGGCTATTGTTTCTTCTGCAGCAGGAAAAGCTACAGCATACGCAATAGACAGACTGCAAGATAGAGGACGCTTTTTTATAGATCCAAACCAAGACATATATATAGGTCAAGTTGTTGGTGAAAATAGTAAGGATACAGATATGGGTGTAAATTTGATTAAAGGAAAAAAATTAACCAACGTTCGTTCATCTGGAACAGATGACAGTGTAAAGATTGCTCCTAAGATCGATTTTTCATTGGAGGAATGTATGGAATATATCAAAGTAGACGAATATTTAGAGGTTACACCAGAAAGTTTACGAATGCGAAAAATTTCATTTAGACCATAGATAAAATAATTAGTTATAAATAAAAGCTCAAGTATTTACTTGAGCTTTTTTTATTTTTTTAAGTTCTGAAATAATTTAAACTAAATGTTCTAGACAGAGATTTGAAATAAACTGACTGTTGCATTCTGGTAGTGTAATGGTAGCTCTGAAGTATGTTGTAATTTTGATAAGCCTAAAAAGTCAAATCCACATTTCTTGTAGTGATTTGTGAGCCCAATATTCTCTCCAACTGTATCCATTCGAATGTATTTTTTATTTCTTTTACTAGCATATTTTTTAGACCAAGTAACTATGTTTTTCACGAAATTTCTACCCCTGAAATTAGGGTTAGTAGAGATTCTGTGAATATAAATAGACGGGTCATTATTTCTAGCTCCCCAAATTTGAGGATCAGAATCAGTTACTGCCCAAACACAAGCAATTTGATGATCAATGACAAGTTTCCATTGTCTATTCTCTATTATTTCTTTTTCAACAAGATTTCTATCAAAACTTGGCCATGCTACCATAGATTTTTTGTTTTGATAATCAGTGGCTGTTTTATAAAGCTCGAAAATGTGATCAATATCTTCAATTTGACTATTATAAATGTTCATATTTAATTAACTTATATTCAAAATTTAACGAAATATTTCATAATTCATTTCAATGTTAATTTTACTAAAGTAGTTTTTTTAGTTCACTAAAATTTTCAATTATTAAATCTGCATTTATTAAAGTTTGATCTTTAGACAAAGGGTTTTTGAAACCAATTACAAAAACACCAGCTTGGTTAGCAGCTTTTATTCCATTGTCTGAATCTTCAACAACAATACAATGTTCTTTTGATACACCTCCTAGAATAGTTGCCTTTTCAAAAATTTCTGGATGGGGTTTGGAGGCAGTTAGATCTGCACCACTAATTTTGGCAGTAAAATATTTATTTAAATCAAATCTAGAAAAAACACGATTGATATTTACCATAGCAGAGGATGAGGCTAGAACTAGTGTTAAATTTTGTTTGTGGAGGAATTGAATCAATTCTTTTACTCCATTAACCAAAGATAATGTTGGATCATTTTCAAAGAAATTGACATAACGTTTTCTTTTTTGAAGAACTAACTCTTCAGGGATATCATCTAGATTGAAATGATTCACCAACTTTTGAAATGCATTTATAGTAGATGAACCAGTCATTGTTTTGTATAGCTCCTCAGATACATTAACTCCTAGGCTATTAAAAGTTTCATAATATGCTTTTTTATGAATTTCTTCAGAATCTATAATAACACCATCCATATCAAAAATTACACACTTTAATTTTTTAGGAAATTTCATTTACAGTAAAAATTTTGAGTTTAATTTTTTTGTTGGTATCATACATTTATCCTTTTTCCCAAACCAACGGTATCTGTTTCTTGCAATAAAGTCATAAAAATAGTCATTAAAAAAAACTGGAAAGATTTTAAATACTTGTATGAGTTTCCAAACCCCATGAAATTCATTTGCAATATTGAAAGCTGCTTCCGATTTTATAAAGTAATTTTCTCCAGGAATATATAATACAATAGAATCTATTTTAGAGATATCAATTCCTAATTCCTTAACGATATTCTTACCAGTATTTGACTGAAGTGCTGTGAATAAAAAAATATCTTTTTTATCCTGTTTAATTATTTTTAAAACTGCTTCATTACATAAGTTACAAACTCCGTCAAATAAAATTAACTTTTTATTTTTTGGTATGGTATCTATATTTTTAAACATATTTAGCAAAAATAATGCATAATAATTTAAAATTTAGTGTAACAAATTTATTTTAGAAACGTCTTATGAAAGTATTAGTATTTACAAGTAAATTGGAAGTCGTTTTAACATAAAATTAGTAGCGGTAATAATGCCTATTAGCTACTTTTATCAAAAAATAAATTAGGTAAATGATTCGTATAAATAATCTACATAAGTCATATCCAATCGGTAAAGATTCTTTACATGTTTTAAAAGGAATAGACTTACACATAAAAGAAGGTGAGTTTGTTTCTATTATGGGGTCCTCTGGGTCAGGAAAATCTACCTTACTAAATATTGTTGGTTTATTAGACGAACATGACGAAGGAGATTATTTTTTAAATGGCCAAGAAATTAAAAATTTAAATGAAAAAAAAGGAGCAGTTCTTAGAAATAAATTTTTAGGGTTTGTTTTTCAATCCTTCAATTTAATCTCATATAAGACTGCATTAGAAAATGTATCGTTACCATTATACTACAAAGGTGTATCCAGAAAAGAGCGGCAAAAAACAGCTCTTGAGTATTTAGATAAGGTAGGTCTTAAAGACTGGGCATCTCATTTACCAAATGAATTATCTGGGGGTCAAAAACAAAGAGTAGCTATAGCTAGGGCACTAGTTACTCAGCCTAAAGTAGTTCTTGCTGATGAGCCAACAGGTGCATTAGACTCAACAACAACAGACTCTGTAATGGATTTATTGAAAGACATTAATAATGAAGGAATGACTGTTTTTGTGATTACACATGAAGAAGAAGTTGCCGATCAAACCAAAAGAATTGTTCGCTTAAAAGATGGTATTATTATTAGTGACACCATCAACATACAAAGAAATCCAGTCAAAACTGTTTAACTATGTTTGATTTAGATCGTTGGAGAGAAATTTTTCAAAGCATAAATAAAAACAAGCTTCGTTCAGTAATGTCTGGTTTTACGGTTGCTTTTGCAATTTTATTATTTACCTTATTGTTTGGTGTTGTTAGTGGTCTTAAAAATACTTTTGAAGATGCATTTGTAGATAATGCTGCAAATTCTATGATTGTTCGAGTTTGGAAATCTACTAAACCTTTTAAAGGGCTACAGTCTGGTAGAAGAATACAATTAAAAAATCCAGATTATGAATATTTAGCTGACAAATATGAGTCAAAAATAGATTTGATGACGGCTAGAATTTTAAAAAACTTTAGCATTTCATATAATAACAAACAAGATAACTATAGTGTGACAGCTGTTCATCCTGATCATCAATTTTTAGAAAAAACAATAATTGACGAAGGAAGATATATAAACCAATTAGATATCAATGCTTCATCAAAAGTTATCGTACTTGGTAGATTAGTTAAAGCAGATTTATTTGGAGAAAAACCTGCACTTGGAAAACGTGTCAATGTTGGAGGAATATCCTACAAAGTAATTGGGGTTTTTTCAGATGAAGGCGGAGATAATGAAGAAAGAATAGCTTATATCCCAGTAACTACAGCTCAAAAATTATATGGAAACAATGATTATTTAAATCAAATTCGAATAGGGTATAATGAAGATTTAAACCTAGATGAAGCCATTGCTTTTGGAAATCTTATAGAAAGAGATATGAGAAGTAAATTAGATATTCATCCAGACGACCAAAGCGCTTTGTCCGTCAGAAATATGGCTGAAGGTAGAAAAGGAGTTGATGTTTTTATGATTGCACTTTTTTTTATTGTAGTTTTTATAGGTTCAGGAACTCTCATTGCAGGAATAATTGGTATTAGCAATATTATGATATTTGTGATTAAAGAAAGAACTAAGGAATTTGGTATTAGAAAAGCGTTAGGAGCAAAACCTTCATCTATTGTAGGTATGGTAGTTCAAGAATCTGTTTTGATTACTACTATAGCAGGGTATCTAGGTTTAACGCTAGGAACCTATATTCTTAGTTTAATTGGAAATAGTTTAGAGAAAGATTACTTTATAAAAGATCCAAGTGTTAGTCAAGGATTAGTAATTGGTGCTACTTTTGTATTAATTATTTCAGGATTAATAGCTGCTTTAGTTCCAGCAAGAAAAGCATCAAAAATTAAACCTGTAGTAGCCTTAAGAGCAGATTAATATGAAATTTATATTTGATTCAGATATTTGGCAAGAAATTTATGGAGGAATCCGTAAAAATAAAACAAGAACAGTAATTACTATTATTGGTGTTTTATGGGGTATTTTCTTATTAGTAACTTTATTGGGAGCCTCTCGAGGTTTAGAAAATAATTTTAAGAATATCTTTGGAGATTTTGCTACAAACAGTGTATTTGTCTGGTCTCAAAGAACTGAGCTCCCCTTCAAAGGATTTCAAAAAGGTAGAAGAGTTCGTTTAACTACTAATGATGTAGAAATTTTAAAAAGAGAATACAAAGAGATAAAATTTATTGCTCCAAGAAGTCAAACTAATAGTGCAATAACAAGAGGCTTTAAAACAGGAAATTTTAATATTTCTGGAGATTTGCCAGTTTTAGACAAAGTTCAAAAAAAGGATTTAGTTTACGGTCGTTTTTTAAACGAAAATGATATTAAGTTAAAATCAAAAGTCTGTGTAATTGAACTAGAGATATATGAGCAATTGTTTGATAAAAATGAGGATCCCGTTGGCGAGATGGTGAATATTGGTAATATTTCATATAAAGTTGTTGGTGTGTATAAAAATGGCAATATTTCTTTTGATGGATCAGCAGCATACATACCTTTTACAACTTTTCAACAAGTATTTAATAGAGCAAATAGAATTAGTTGGATGATGATTACTGCAAATGAAGGAGTTGATATCTTACAAATGGAACAAGATGTTTTATTAACATTGAAAAATATACATAGAGTAGATCCAGAGGACAAAAAAGCTTTTGGTAGTGCAAATTTAGCAGTTGAAATCGGGAAAGTTACAGGGTTTTTAACAGGGATGCAATTTTTGACTTGGTTCGTAGGTATCGCTACTCTTATAGCTGGTGTATTTGCTATTGGGAATATTTTGTTAATAACCGTTAAAGAGCGAACCAAAGAAATAGGTATTAGGCGAGCAATCGGTGCTACACCAATAGAAATTAGAAGGCAAGTTGTTCTTGAATCAGTATTTTTAACAACTGTTGCAGGTATGTTAGGTATTATTTTTGGAGGTTTTGTTTTGTTCTTATTAGATACGTTTTTAGGGTCTGGTCCAGATCCTACTTTAATAAACCCTACCGTAAATATTCCAATCATTCTATTTGCATTTTTAATACTTATAGTACTTGGAACTTTAATTGGCTTAATACCAGCCTATATGGCTACATTAGTAAAACCAATAGATGCCTTAAGAGACGAATAATAATAAAATAATATATTAATCAAAGTTTATACACAATTAAAATGAGTAAAAGAGCAAAAATTATATTAGTAATAGTTTTCATAACATTTGCAGGTGTTCTTGTATGGCTAGGAGGTAAAAATAAAAAGAATATACAAACCTTTGAAACTGAAAAAGCATTCAAAGCTACTATAGTAAAAAAGACGGTAGCTACAGGTAAAGTTATTCCTTTAGAAGAAATTGATATAAAGCCGCAAATAACTGGTATTATCGATAAAATTATTTTACTTGAGGGTGCTAAAGTAAAAAAAGGAGACTTAATAGCAACTGTAAGGGTTGTTCCAAATGAACAATCTTTGATAAGCGCTAAAGGAAGGGTAGATAATATTAAATTAAGAGTAAAAAATTTAAAAATCTCTTTTGACCGTAATAAGAAGTTGTATGATAAAGGTGTTTTAGCAGCATCAGCATTTGAACAAGTTGAATTATCTTTTGAACAAGCAAAACAAGATTTGGTAAATGCTCAAAATGATTATAAAATTATTAAGAGTGGTTCATCTGGTGTTGGATTAGCCAATACTGATATTAGAGCACAAATATCTGGTACAATATTAGAGATTCCTGTAAAAGAAGGAGATCAAGTAATTCAAAGTAACAATTTTAATGCAGGAACTACAATAGCTTCAATAGCTGATATGAGTAAAATGATTTTTGAGGGTAAAGTTGATGAATCTGAAGTTAGTAGATTAGTTAAAGGTACAGAAATAGAAATTTCATTAGGAGCCATAGAGGAGAAAAAGTTCCCTGCCAAATTAAATTTCATAGCTCCTAAAGGAACCGAAGAGGGTGGGGCTGTACAGTTTAAAATAAAAGCTAATATAACTTTAGACGATAATTATTTTGTAAGAGCTAATTATAGTGCAAATGCTGATATAGTCTTAGAAAAACAAGATAGCGTATTATCTATAAAAGAAGCTTTACTTCGTTTTGATAAAAAAACTGAAAAACCCTATGTTGAGGTTAAAATTGGTGATAATGAGTTTGAAAAAAGAGAGTTAGATTTAGGGATTTCTGACGGAGTAAATATTATGGTAAAGTCTGGAATTAATGATACAGATGAGCTGAAGATATGGAATAAAGCTAATAAAGATTATGATGCTGATGAAGATCCTAGAAGAGACTAAAGTGTAATTGTTTTTATGATATATAAAAGGGATTTATTAATAAATCCCTTTTATTTTTTGATAAAAATCCTATATCCCAATTCAAACCCAAGTATGTTATAACCACTATTGGGTTTTTGTATATTAAAGTTGGAAACATGTTCTACTGTAGATGCTAGAAAAAACTCTGACGAATTATTTGTATGGACTAACCCTAAAGAAACATTCTCAATAAAAGTAAAGCCTTTTGCCAGACGCTCAGACTCTAAACTTATATATCCAGCACCCAAGCCCAAAGTAGCTTCAAATGAAATGTTTTTGAATACCAATTTTCTTAACTGAAATCCCAATTCAAATGCATATAATGAGATGTCCTTTTTTTGTGTAAACTTTTCACGTAGTAATTCAAAATTTTCTTCATCAGGAGTAATAAATTGTTCATTAAGCAATTGATGTTGTGCCCTTTGATACTGAGGTTGTACAATAAGGTTTATATCCCAGTTCTTTCCTTTTCTTAATAAATAAAATAACTGAAATTTATATACATTCGTCTTATAGTCATAATCTTTATCAAAAAATAAAATATTATTTTGTTTTGCACTACTGTAAAGAAAACCAATTTTATTTACAGAAGGTTTTGTTTTTTTTTCTTGGCCATTAACCAAAGAATAAAAAAAGAATAAAAAAATAAATAATAATCTATTCAAACTGTTTGGCTATTTTTTCAGCTTTTCTACTTTCTGAATAATCATAAAAACCTTCCCCAGATTTCACTCCTAATTTACCAGCTCTTACCATATTTACTAAAAGTGGGCATGGTGCATACTTTGGTTTTTTAAAACCAGAATACATGACTTCTAATATAGATAAACATACATCTAAACCAATAAAATCTGCTAATTGAAGTGGACCCATTGGATGAGCCATTCCTAACTTCATTACTGTATCTATTGCTTTTACTCCAGCAACTCCGTTGTAAAGTGTTTCAATAGACTCATTAATCATAGGTAATAAGATTCTATTAGCTACAAAACCAGGGTAGTCATTTACTTCTACAGGTATTTTATTCACTTTTTTAGATAGATCAACTATAAATTTTGAAACTTCATCAGAGGTGTTATATCCTCTTATAATTTCAACTAATTTCATTACTGGTACTGGATTCATAAAATGCATACCAATAACTTGGTCTGGTCTGCTTGTTATTCCTGCTATTTGAGTGATAGAAATAGAAGAGGTGTTTGTAGCTAAAATGGTATCTTCTGGGCAAACTTCATCTAATTCTTTAAAGATTTTTAATTTTAAATCTAAATTTTCAGTTGCAGCCTCTATGACTAAACTTGCATATTGAGTTCCTTCTTTAATTGAAGTATAGGTAGTAATATTTGCAAGTGTTCTATCTTTATCTATAGCAGTTATTTTCTCCTTAGAAACCATCCTATCTAAGTTTTTGGAGATTGCAGAAATACCTTTGTCAAGAGCCTTCTGAGAAACATCAATCAATTGTACGTTAAAATTAAATTGAGCAAAGGTATGAGCAATTCCGTTACCCATAGTGCCTGCTCCAATTACTGCTATATTTTTCATGTGTGTAGTTTTATGAATTAATATTTTTAAATAATTCTTGATCTAAGCGAATCATTTGGTTATTTATTTTTTTCTGTTAAAGAATTTTGAGGCTATTCCTTATGTTAATTTAATTCTTAAGAATAATGGATGTTATCTAAAAACAATCAATAATCCGCTGAGCTATTCTTAAAGCGTTTGTACCCTGTCTTAAGGATACAATAGGTTTTGTGTTATTTTCAATAGCTGTAGCAAAAGATTCTAATTCATCTAAGATAGCATTGTTAGGAGTTACCTCAGGATTGTCAAAATATATTTGTTTTTTTACTCCTTCAGCATTTTGAAGAATCATAGCAAATTCATCTGGGTGCTCAGGTACATCTTTCATTCTAACAACCTCAGATTTTTTTTCTAAGAAATCTACAGATATATAGGCATCTTTTTGAAAGAAGCGAGATTTACGCATGTTCTTCATAGATATTCTACTGGCCGTTAAATTGGCTACACATCCGTTCTCAAATTCTATTCTAGCATTTGCTATATCTGGAGTTTCAGAAATGACAGTAACTCCACTTGCATGAATATTCTTCACAGGTGAATTAACGACACTTAAAATAATATCTATATCATGAATCATTAAATCTAATACTACTGGAACATCAGTACCTCTAGGATTAAACTCAGCCAAACGGTGACATTCTATAAACATTGGAGAAACAATCATATCTTTTACTGCAGTAAAAGCGGGATTAAAACGCTCTACATGACCAACCTGTCCTTTAACGTGCTTTTGGCTCGCCAAAGTTCTAATAGCTTCAGCCTCTACAACTGTTTTGGTAATTGGTTTTTCTATAAAAATATGACACCCTTTTTCTATTGCTTGTTTTGCACAGTCAAAATGAGAAAGAGTAGGGGTTACAATATCTACAACATCAACAGCTTCAATTAATTCTTCAATAGAATTAAAAGCACGATATCCGAACTCATTAGAAACTTTCTGAGCATTTTCTTTAGAAGGATCATAAAAACCTACTAAATCGTATTTTTCAGATTGTTGTAGTAATTTTAGGTGAATTTTCCCTAAATGACCTGCACCTAATACTCCTGCTTTTAGCATAAAATTTTATTTTTTTGATGTTGTATTTAAACTACAACAAAGATACAATTTTATAGGAATTTTAAATCAATTATTCTACTTTTAGGCTTCTATTTAAAGTTATAAATTGAAAGATACTTCTAAACATCAAGGCCTGAGAAATCAGTTAGCCAGCATTCTAAAAAAGAAAGGGATTACCAACGAGATGGTGTTAAATGCAATTAAAATAATTCCCAGACATTTGTTTATTGATTCTTCTTTTTCAGATCACGCATATCAAGATAAGGCGTTCCCGATAGCTGCAGAACAAACGATTTCTCAACCTTATACTGTTGCTTTTCAATCTCAAACCTTATCAGTTAACCCAGGAGATGTTATTTTGGAAATAGGAACTGGATCAGGGTATCAGACTGCTGTTTTAATTGAGTTAGGTGCTGAAGTTTATACCATAGAACGCCAACATGAGTTGTTCAAAAAAACTTCTTTATTCTTACCCAAGTTGGGCTATAAACCAAAGAAATTTATTTTTGGAGATGGATATAAAGGTTTTAAAGAAAAAGCACCTTTTGATAAAATAATTGTAACTGCTGGTGCGCCTATTGTTCCTAAACCATTATTAGCTCAATTAAAAGTGGGAGGGATGTTGTTAATACCAGTGGGTGATAAAAAACAAATTATGACAATGTTTTATAGAAAATCACCTAAAGAATTTGAAAAAAAAGAGCTAGGAGATTTTGCTTTTGTTCCTATGCTTCAGAAAAAAGTATAATACTGGTTCTCTTGATGCTTAGAAAATCTATTTATTCTTTGCTCTTTTCCAAATTGCAGTTCTTCCAAACATAGAAAATCCAATATAGCCTCTTAGCTTTAGGGTATTGTTATCTAATAATTGGATGTAACACTTGTATTCTTTTCCGTTTTTTGGGTCTAAAATTTTTCCACCAGACCACTCATTGCCATCTTTTTTTAATCCTGTCAAAATATTCATACCTAAAATAGGTGCATTTTTTCTTTTACCATTACACTCAATACACTTTGCTGAACTTCTTGAAGAATCACTAATTGATATTATCTTTGCATATGCTTTCGAGTCTTTCTCATAAACTTCAATAACAGACTCAATTTTATTTGTTTTTTCATCATAAGAATTCCAGTTGCCAAAAATAGTTTGCGAAAAACCTGAAATTGTAAAAAAAACACTAAAAATAAGGATCAAAAAATTTCTCATAATTTTAGAAAATTGTAATAATTAAATAATTTTTATAGTTTATAATTTAATCTAGTCATAGGTAGCATCAAAATTTGAATCCCATTTTCCTTGAACTCTTAAGACTTGTTCGATAATGTCTCGCACACAACCTTCACCACCTTTTTTATCAGAAATATACTTTGATATTTGTTGAATCTCTATTGCGGCATCGTTTGGACAGCACGCTAAGCCAACAAGTTTCATGATTGGATAATCTGGTAAATCATCACCCATATATAATATGTTATTAGGCTGTAAATTATACATGTCAATAAACTCATTGTATTGTTCAATTTTATTGTGTGCACCCATATACACATCTTTAATTCCTAAATTTTCTAATCTAATTTTAACACCCTCATGTTTTCCTCCAGTAATAATACAAATTCTTAAACCAGCATTAACAGCAGTACGGAGTGCATAACCATCTTTAATATTCATCTGACGAATTAATTCACCATTTGGAAAGACAGTTACAATTCCATTAGTTAAAACACCATCAACATCAAAAATTAGTGTATTAATTTGAGATAGGTATTGTTTATAGCTCTTTTCCATGATTTTGAATAGATTGTGTAATTTTTAAATAAAGTTCTTGATGTGACTCAGATAACAAATTTAGATGATTTTTTATTGTTTCAGCATCTTTTCTTTTTGCTGGTCCAGTTTGTGCTTCGTTTGGAGTTAAATTTTTAATTTTTTGAGATGTTTCTTCAATTAGTGGTTGTAAAATATTAAATGGAATATTATGTTCTTCACAAATGTCATGCGCAACTGTATACATATGATTTGTGAAATTATTCACAAAAACTGCTGCGACATGAATTTTTTTTCTTTGTTGAGAAGTAAGATGATAAATATTGCCCTGTAATAAAGAAGCTAATTTTTCTAGTTTATTTAGGTCATTTTCATTTTCCGCTTCCAAACAAATAGGAATATTTGAGAAATTTACTTTTTTTTCTTTTGAGAAAGATTGAAGAAGATAAAATACACCTTTATTTTTTGGGTTTTTTAAAGCATTCATTTCTACACTACCTGAAGTGTGAACAACAAGAGAATTCTTAATGTCACAAGAAATATCTGCTATGGCATCGTCACTTACAGCTATAATTGTTATGTCTGCATCTACTAATAATGATAAATCGTTAGTAATTGGAATATTGCTTTTCATTAGGGATTCATCTCCTAATTTTCTTGCATATACTTGTTTTAGATTGATATTGTCAATCTTTGAAAAAGCATGAATTAAATGTTTGGCAACATTGCCACTTCCTATTATAACAACTGAAATCATGTTACGAAGATATTGAAATTATTAATTGCTATGGTTGATTTCTTTGGTTTCCAAAAGCGATTTATAATTATGTTTCTTTTTAGTAGTTTCTTTTGTAAATTCGTTATTCATAATTTAATAAAAATGATAGATTCAAAAAAACTTGGTGTTAATTCTACATGTGTTCATATTGGTGAAGTAAAGGATGAACAATTCAAAGGGGCTATTTCACCAATGTATATGTCTACCTCATATGCTTTTGATCAAGTAGATATTAAACGATATCCTCGTTATTTTAATACTCCTAATCAAGAAGCCTTACGAAGAAAAATTGCAGCGTTAGAACATACTGAAGATGCTTTGATTTTTAGTTCAGGAATGGCAGCTATTAGCACAACATTGTTAGCTTTTTTGAAAAAAGGGGATCATGTTTTAATTCAACAAGTAATCTATGGCGGTACTTATAATTTTATTGCTAAAGAATTTGAAAAATATGGAATAGAATATTCTTACACAGAATCTGATAAATTTGAAGATTTTGAACCTCTTATCAGACCAAATACTAAAATTATTTATATAGAAACACCTTCTAATCCTTTACTGGGAATTACAGATATAAAAGCTGTATCAGTTCTAGCAAAAAAGAAGGGTATTATAACCATGATTGATAACACATTTGCCTCACCAATTAACCAAACCCCTGCAGATTTTGGAATCGATATTATGATTCATTCTGCAACCAAATATATGGGAGGACATTCTGATATATCAGCAGGTGCAGTAGCAACTTCAAAAGAATATATAGAGATAATTTGGGAAACTGGAATTAATTTAGGAGGAAATTTAAGTGATTTTACTGTTTGGATGTTAGAACGAAGTCTAAAAACTTTAAACTTAAGGGTTAAAGAGCAAACAAAAAATGCACAAGTATTAGCAGAATATTTAGAGGGTAATTTATCGATTAAGAAAGTTCATTATCCAGGATTAAAAAGTCATCCAAAACATACTATTGCAGCTTCCCAAATGCATGGCTTTGGTGCAATGATGTCTTTTGAATTAAAGGAGGGCATTGATGCTATGGAATTTCAGAATTCATTACAATTCATTAAACCCTCATTAAGTTTAGCAGGAGTAGAAAGTACAATATTGAGTCCTGCTCAAACTACCCATGCTTTATTAAGTGAAGAAGAAAGACTTGATCGAGGGATATCCGACAGGTTAATACGTTTTTCAGTAGGTATAGAAGAACCAGAAGATTTAATCGCAGATATTGAACAAGCGCTTTTAAAAATAAATAAAGAACACTTATGAAATTAGATATTTTAGCTTTCGGAGCACATCCAGATGATGTAGAATTAGGTGCTGCAGCCACAATTGCTAAAGAAATTTCTTTAGGAAAAAAAGTTGGCATCGTTGATCTTACTCAAGGTGAATTAGGTACTCGAGGATCCAAAGAATTAAGAAAAGTTGAAGCCTCTAAAGCTGCTAAAGTTTTAGGAGTATCCCTGAGAGAAAATTTAAAATTCGCAGATGGTTTTTTTGTAAACGACAAAGAACATCAAATAGAGGTTGTGAAATTGATTCGAAAATACAAACCAGAAATTGTGTTGTGTAATGCAGTTGACGACAGACATATCGATCATGGTAAAGGAAGTAAATTAGTATCTGACGCTTGTTTTTTAAGTGGTCTCCAAAAAATCGAAACAATACTTGACGGTGAAGTTCAAAAAAAGTGGAGACCTAAATTGGTTTACCATTATCTTCAATGGAAAAATACTTCGCCAGATTTTGTTGTAGATGTAAGCGGTTTTATGGATATAAAAATGGATGCAGTATTAGCATATACTTCTCAATTTTATGATTCTAAAAGTAAAGAGGAAGAAACACCAATTAGTTCTAAAAACTTTACCGAAAGTGTACAATACAGAGCGAAAGAGTTGGGAAGATTAATTGGTGTTGATCATGCTGAAGGTTTTACAGTAGAACGTCATATTGCTGTTACATCTTTAGATAAATTAATATAATTTTTCTTTCCATAGATTTAAAAAAAAATTATATTTGCAACCGCTTGTGACAGTAACATTTTTATTTGATTACATAGTACAAGCGTTATGGTAGTTGTAGCTCAGTTGGTTAGAGCATCGGTTTGTGGTACCGAGGGTCGTGGGTTCGAGCCCCATCTTCTACCCAGAAGTACAAAGTCTTCTCAGTAATGAGAAGGCTTTTTTTGTTTTTATTTTTTATTGGGCAGCAGTTTTTCTTTTAAACTCTCTGATGTGAATGATTTATTGTTTTTAATTAACTCTTCAGGTGTTCCCTCAAAAATTAATTGACCTCCATTTTTTCCGCCTTGTAAACCCAAGTCTACAATATAATCTGCACATTTTATCAATTCTATGTTGTGTTCAATTACGATTATAGAATGTCCTTTATCTAATAATGCATTAAAAGAGGCTAAAAGTTTTTTAATGTCATGAAAATGTAAACCTGTAGTGGGTTCATCAAAGATAAATAATGCCTTGTCTTTAGTGTTTCCTTTTACTAAGAAAGAAGCTAACTTTATTCTTTGAGCTTCTCCACCAGATAAAGTAGAGGAGGACTGACCTAATTGAACATATCCTAATCCAACATCTTGAAGAGGTTTTAATTTATTTGCAATTTTTGTTTGTTGATGATCGATGAAAAATGCCACTGCATCATCTATAGTAGAATTTAATATGTCATCAATGTTTTTGCCTTCAAAATTAACTTCAAGAACTTCTTTTTTAAAACGCTTACCGTTACAGTCGTCACATTGCAAGTGAACATCAGCCATAAACTGCATTTCAATAGTCACAACACCTTCACCTTTACAAACTTCGCATCTACCACCATCGACATTAAATGAAAAATGTTTTGGTTTGTAATTTCTGATTTTTGAAATTTTTTGAGAGGAAAGTAGCGCTCTTATATCGTCGTATGCCTTGATATAAGTTACAGGATTTGATCTAGAAGAACGACCAATAGGGTTCTGATCAATAAATTCAATGTGTTTTATTTGCCCAAAACTGCCAGTAATATCAGTATGTTGTCCAATTTTCTCCCCATATCCTATCATTTTTTTTTGCATGGCAGGATATAATATTTTTTTGACTAACGTACTTTTTCCACTTCCAGAAACTCCTGTAATCACAGTTAAACTTTCTAGAGGAAAAGTTGCATTAATATTTTTTAAATTATTTTCTCTAGCACCTATAATTTGAATATAATTTTTAAAACTTCTTCTTTTTGTTGGAATTTGAATTTCAAATTCTTTGGTTAAATATTTAGCAGTTAATGAATCAGATTTTAAGATGTCATCAAAGTTACCCTCTGCTACTACTTTCCCCCCAAAAGTACCTGCCTCAGGTCCTATATCAATGATGTAATCTGCAGCTTTCATAATATCTTCATCATGCTCAACAACAATGACTGTATTTCCTAGATTTCTTAAATCTAGTAATACATTTATAAGCCTTTTGGTGTCTTTTGGATGTAATCCAATACTGGGTTCATCTAAAATATACATAGAGCCTACAAGACTACTACCTAATGAAGTAGCAAGATTAATACGTTGGCTTTCACCTCCTGAAAGTGAATTTGAAGTTCTATTCAGTGTTAGATAATTTAAACCAACATTTTGAAGGAAATCTAGACGATTATTAATCTCGGTTAACAAACGTTTTCCTATTTTTTCTTCATATTTATTTAATTTTAACTGCTTAAAAAAAATAGATAATTCATCTAGTGGTAAGGTTACTAAATCTGAGATTGTTTTGTTTCCAACTTTGACATAATTAGCCTCTTTCCGCAACCTTTTACCGTCACAGGTTGAACAAACTGTTTTTCCTCTGTATCTAGATAACATTACTCTGTTTTGTATTTTATAGCTTTTTTCTTCAAGTGCTGAGAAAAAATGATGAATACCATAAAAACTTTTATTGCCTTTCCAAACTATGCTTTTTTGCTCTTCAGTAAGTTCAAACCAAGGTTTATGAATTGGAATCTCATATTTGTAAGCATGAGTAATTAATTCGTCTTTATAGTGCCTATAAGCGTCGGTTCTGAATGGGTAAATAGCATCATTGTAAATCGAAAGTCCTGTGTTAGGAATTACTAAATCTTCATCAATTCCAACAACATCCCCATAACCCTCACAAGTGCTACATGCCCCATAAGGATTATTGAAGCTAAAAAAATGAGTATTTGGCTCATAAAATAAAACACCGTCTAATTCAAATTTGTTATTAAATTCAGTTAAAGTATTGTTAGATACATCCTGAATAATACAAACACCATTTCCTTCAAAAAAAGCAGTTTGAATTGCATCGGACAAACGATTGTAAAAATCTTCATCATCTCTAACAACAACTCTATCAATAACAAGTTTTAAGTCATTGTAATTTTTTTTATTGGTGGGTAAATCATCTATGCGATAAATTTCATCTTCATATTTAATTCGAGCATATCCTTGTTGAGATAAAACTTTTAAAACTGTCTTTAGATCTCTATCTTCATTGATAATTATTGGACATAGTAATAGTAGTTTTGTTTCTTCCTTAAAAGTCTTTACAAAATTTGTTACATCTGTGACTGTATGTTTTTTAACGATTTTTCCTGAGATAGGCGAGTAAGTTTTACCAATTCTTGCAAATAATAGTTTTATGTAATCATAAATTTCAGTGGAGGTGCCCACGGTAGACCGAGGATTAGTAGAATTTACCTTTTGCTCTATAGCTATTGCTGGAGCAATTCCTTTAATATAATCAACTTTTGGCTTGTGTAATTTTCCTAAAAATTGACGTGCATAAGAGGATAAACTTTCTACATATCTTCTTTGACCCTCAGCATACAGAGTGTCAAAGGCTAGTGAAGATTTTCCTGAACCCGATAAACCCGTAATAACAACTAGTTTATTTCTTGGAATAACAACATCAATATTCTTCAAATTGTG
>Ga0102886_1000028_pt1 | contig 51514 bp, 49 predicted proteins | sample Colrivmet1550A02_FD_84499 | JGI IMG/M metagenome (GOLD analysis project Ga0102886, IMG submission 84499) | Estuarine microbial communities from the Columbia River estuary - metaG 1550A-02 | ecosystem: Environmental > Aquatic > Marine > Intertidal zone > Estuary | place: USA: Columbia River... | reverse complement strand
TTTTTCTAAATGCATTCAAAATAGTAATCGTGGTACCGTGTACAATTCCCTGTGGGCCGATGTACATATAGCTACCAGCCGTCATTTGTCCAAATTGAGTAACTCCTAAGGCATTAAATTTCTCCCAATCATCTGGTTTAGAGTAATTTGGAATCATCATTCCATTAGTTACCACAACTCTAGGTGCACCTTGGTGTGATGGGAAAAGTCCCATTGGGTGCCCAGAATACATGACTAGTGTTTGTTCGTTGCTCATCTCGGACAAATACTTCATGGTTAGTCGGTATTGAGCCCAATTTGAAAAAACACCTCCATTACCTCCGTATGTAATCAATTCGTCTGGGTGTTGTGCAACGGCATCGTCCAAATTATTTTGAATCATCAGCATGATGGCTGCGGCTTGTTTGCTCTTGGCAGGATATGCTTCTATTGGTCGTGCATATATTTTGTGCTCTGGACGAAAGCGATACATGTATATGCGGCCATATTCATCTAGTTCATTTTTGAATTCTTTAATAAGGTCGCAATGGAGTTTTTTGTCGAAATAGCGCAAAGCATTTCTAAGCGCTAATTTTTGTTCTTCATCATTGAGGATTGCTTTACGTTTTGGGGCATGATTACGTGTTGGATCTAGAGGTTTTGAGCTTGGCAGTTCGCTGGGGATTCCTTCTAAAATTTCATCTTCAAAAGTTTTTGTTTGTTGCTTCATGACCATTACTTTTCTGTTTTTATGGAGGTGTTAAATCCGTATGGACAATGCCTGCAATTACTTTGACAGCAATATCCACGTTTCAAATGATACTGTTCCGTAAAACAGCGGTAACCCTCTGCAGTCATATAAAAGTCACCGTCTTCTATGGGAATTTTTCTGTTCATTCTTAACAAATATAGTGTAATTTTCAATTAATGACTTCTTATTTTCATTGTCTGAAATAGAACGAGTTGCAGTTTTAAAACGCATCAAAGATTTAGTATTTTTACACTTTGAAGAACAACAATTGCATTAATGCTTGATATTCAACAGCTACAAAATATAAAATTAACTTCTCAGCTCTGGTTAAAGCCAGAATATGAAATTCATCCTGAAGTTTCTGGAAATAAGTTCAGGAAATTAAAATATAACCTAGAGGCAGTTGTTCGGGAAGGTTTTGAAGGGGTTTTAACTTTTGGAGGTGCATTTTCTAATCACATAGCAGCAACCGCTGCAGCCGGAAAGCTGCTCAATATTTCAACGGTTGGTATTATTCGCGGTGAGGAATTGGCTAAAGATATCGATTTAAATCCAACCCTTTCTTATGCTAAAGCATCTGGTATGGATTTAGAATTCATCAGTCGAGCCGCATACCGTAACAAAAATGAAGTTTCTTTTTTGAAAAGTTTAAATATTAAATACCCTAATTTCTATATTATTCCTGAAGGAGGGACTAATGCTAGGGCTGTTCGTGGCTGTTCGGAAATTTTAACAGAAAAGGATCGAGATTTTGATGTTATTTGTTGTGCTGTAGGAACAGGAGGTACCATTTCAGGCCTGATTAACTCGAGTCTTCCTCATCAAAAAATAATTGGATTTCCAGCCTTGAAAGGTGCATTTTTAAATGAAGATATTCGTAAATTTGCACAGCATTCTAACTGGGAGTTGTGTACTGATTATAGTTTTGGAGGGTATGCAAAAGTCAATCAGGAATTGATTCAATTCATTAATCAGTTTAAAAATGACTTTGGAATTCCTTTAGATCCTGTGTACACAGCCAAAATGATGTTTGGTATTGACGATTTAGTTAAAAAAGGATTTTTTTCAAGATCTACTAAGATTTTAGCCATTCATACTGGAGGCTTACAGGGAATAAGTGGAATGAACGATTATTTGAAAAAAAATAATTTAGAATTAATTACATGAGGCGAGTAATAATATTAGTTGTACTAGGAACTTTTCTATCGAGTTGTGGAGCTCGAAAGAAAACAAATCGTAATCAAGAGACCGAGGTAAATGTCAATATTCCTTCAATTGCGACTTCGGATGCGCCATCAATTATTTTAACCCCTACTTATAACTCTACAGAAGATTATATTGCATTTTTTAAGGCTGTTGCCATTCATGAAATGAAACTTTATGGTATTCCTGCTAGTATCACATTAGCTCAAGGGATTTTAGAATCTGGCTCCGGAAAAGGACGTTTGGCGCGGCAAGCTAATAATCATTTTGGAATCAAATGTCACGATTGGACAGGTCCCCGCATTTACCACGACGATGATCGAGCTCAAGAATGTTTTAGAAAATATAATGATCCAAGTCAATCGTATAGAGATCATTCCTTGTTTTTAGCAAAAAGAAAACGCTATGCCGATTTGTTTAAACACAAAATAACAGATTACAAAGCATGGGCCAGAGGCCTTAAAAAGGCGGGTTATGCGACTGATCCACAGTACCCTAAAAAACTGATTAGTCTAATAGAACGCTACAAATTGTACCGTTATGATATTTTCGACAAGAAGAAAAAAAATAAAAAGGAACGAGGCCGTTCTTTCCAAACTCACAGGGTTCAAAAAGGAGATACCTTGTACTCAATAGCTAAGCGTTACAACACGACAGTAGAGTACATAAAGTCTTCCAATAATCTTAATTCTAATGCATTAGACATCGGTCAAACCCTTGTAATTAGATCAAATTAAATCTTATGAAGTACCAACGCAGTAGTCAATTATTCAAAGAAGCCAGTGCCGTCATCCCTGGTGGTGTAAATTCTCCAGTGCGGGCATTTAAAGCAGTTGGTGGGACTCCAATTTTTGTCAAAAAAGCCGAGGGTGCTTACATATACGATGAAGATGGAAATCGCTTAATTGATTTTATTAATTCTTGGGGTCCTATGATTTTGGGTCATGCATTTAAGCCCGTTGTTAAGGCTGTGGTAGATAAAGCAAAAAAAGGAACTTCTTTTGGTATGCCTACTGAAATCGAAACCAAAATTGCCGCTTTAGCTATTTCTATGGTTCCTAATGTAGATAAAATCAGATTTGTTAACTCAGGTACTGAGGCATGTATGAGTGCAGTTCGTTTAGCAAGAGGATACACTGGAAAAGAAAAAATAATAAAATTTGCAGGCTGTTACCACGGGCATTCAGATTCCTTTTTGATTCAAGCGGGTAGTGGTGCTGTAACATTTGGTAGCCCCAATAGCCCTGGGGTTACAAAAGGGACAGCAAAAGATACTTTATTGGCTCCCTATAATAATTTGAATGCTATAAAACATATTTTTGAATCTAACCCGAACCAAATTGCTGCCATTATTGTAGAGCCAGTGGCGGGCAATATGGGTTGTATTCCACCTGCTGAAGGTTTTTTACAAGGGCTTCGCGCATTGTGTGATAAATATAAAGCAACACTCATTTTTGATGAGGTCATGACGGGTTTTCGATTGGCAAAAGGAGGTGTTCAAGAGCTTTACGGAATAAAAGCGGATCTTATTTGTTTTGGCAAAGTGATTGGTGGTGGGTTACCTGTAGGTGCATTTGCAGCTTCTGATGAAATTATGTCTTTTTTAGCTCCCGAGGGTCCTGTTTATCAAGCAGGAACACTTAGTGGAAACCCTTTGGCCATGGCTGCTGGTTATGCACTTTTGGAGGTACTGAATAAAGATGCTGATGTTTACGATCGATTGGCAGAAAAAACAGCCTATTTACACCAAGGTATATCAAAAGCTCTAAAAAGACATAAAATTACGCATACCATTAATCGTGTTGGGTCTATGATTTCTGTTCATTTTACAGAGAATACTGTGGTTGATTTTGAATCCGCAGCTCATGGAAATAATGATCAATTTAAAAAATTTTTCCACGGAATGTTAGCTGCAGGCGTGTACATTGCTCCAAGTGCTTTTGAGAGTTGGTTCATTACTGATGCATTGACTTATGATGATTTGGATTTTACTATTGCAGCAGTTGAATCTGTAGCGAGTAAGTTGTAAGCGCTTAAATAACTTCTTTTTCTAAAGCAATATAATGGGTCGTTTCTTTATTACTATACAACGGATAGATAGAAATTTCACAGTTGTAAGCTGTTTTGTTTTTTCGGTAATTTACTAGATTAGATCGGAAGGGCTCCCCTTTTTTTAAATTACGAGCAATTTCTGAAATTGCTTTTTTAAAAGTCCGCTTTCCCTGTAAAAAGCGTGGTGATTGACCCAAAGTTTCTTTTTTGGAATACCCAGTCATGGTTGTAAAACCCTCGTTTACCCAGATTATGTTTTGACTTTTATCTGTTAGAACGATAGCTTCAAAATCATTTGATTTAAAAATCGAGTTTAGGTTATTTTCCCAGTCGTGGCGTTTGGCATACGCCTTGATTTTTCTTATGTCCATTGCTCTTTTTGCCTTATTCAACTGTATGAAGTAACGTTCGCTAAATACATCCCAGCTAATTAATGGTAAGGTTTTTAACTGGTTGTCTAAAACTGAGTTTTTATTGGATAGTTCAGTGTTGTTTTCATTTCCTGAAAGATATAAATCCAGGCACATCATTTTGTTGAGGTTTTGTTTCATGATTTTAGGTTAAGTATTTAAAAAAATCACATTGCTGAAAATAAATATCAGAAACGTTTTTGTAATTTAATAAACTGTATTTTTTGGTATGGAAGATTAGATTTGGGGTCTATTCTCATTCAAATATATAAAAAAAAGCGGTTGCTTGCTGCAACCGCTTTGTAAATTATGACACAATCTAAGTTTATATCTTTGCAGACTTGACTGTTTTGATGATTCGTGCTGCAATTTTGTATGGATCTCCATTAGAAGCAGGACGTCTGTCTTCTAACCATCCTTTCCATCCCTTTTCTACAGTGATGATTGGAATTCTTATTGAAGCACCACGGTCTGAAATCCCGTAAGAGAAATCATTGATTGAAGCCGTTTCATGTAATCCAGTCAAACGTTGGTCGTTAAATTCTCCATAAACAGCAATATGTTCCTTAACAACAGGTCTGAATGACTCACAAATTTTCTCATAAACTTCTTGAGATCCACATGTTCTTAAGGTTGTGTTTGAGAAGTTAGCGTGCATTCCAGAACCATTCCAGTCCATATCTTTACCTAAAGGTTTTGGATGGTAGTCGATGTAGTATCCGTATTTCTCAGTAAGACGATCGAGAAGGTAGCGTGCTACCCAAATCTCATCACCTGCTTTTTGCGCCCCTTTGGCAAACAATTGGAATTCCCATTGTCCTGAAGCAACTTCTTGATTGATACCTTCAAAATTCAATCCAGCATCGATACATAGATTTGCATGCTCTTCAACAAGATCTCTGCCGTGAGTGTTTTTTCCGCCCACAGAGCAGTAATACATTCCTTGAGGTGCAGGATAACCACCTACAGGGAAACCTAGAGGAAGTTGTGTTTTGGTATCCATTATGAAATATTCTTGTTCAAATCCAAACCAGAAATCATCATCTTCATCATCAATTGTCGCTCTTCCATTTGATTCATGTGGCGTACCATCTGCGTTTAGCACTTCAGTCATGACCAAATAACCATCTCTTCTGGCTGGATCTGGATAGATAGCTACAGGTTTAAGTAAACAGTCAGAAGAACCACCTTCTGCTTGTCTCGTCGATGATCCATCAAAAGACCAAATAGGGCAATCTTCTAATTTCCCACTAAAATTCTCTTCAACTTTGGTTTTGCTTCTCATGTTCTGAGTTGGGAAGTACCCATCTAACCAAATGTATTCTAATTTTGATTTTGACATAATTGTACGTTTAATTTTAATTAAAAAAATTCTTTCACAAATATATTAATTAGCTATTTTGGTCATGTAAAATAAGGGTTCAATTTATTAACATATATGTTTTTTTTATGTATACCCTATTTTTTTTGGGGTATATCCAAAAAATCAATAATTTTTAGTTCTTTTATTGTTTAAATTGTTAATAAAAATTCGAATCTTAAGCTTTTTTTTATGCCAATACAGTTAATTTTGTGTAGAATTTAAATCCTTTTATTATGTCAACCCTACGATTTCATGCATTGAAAACCTCAATGAATAGAGCTACTGTTTCTGTTCAAGAGAATCCCAAACGATCCGAAGTTTTTGGATCCAATGTCTTTGGTATAACAGCTATGCGCAGTTCATTGCCTAAAGCTACATTTAAGAATTTATCTACAGCAATAGAAAAAAATCAAACCATAAGTCGTGATATTGCCGATCAGATCGCTTCAGCTATGAAAGAATGGGCCATGACCAAAGGAGTTACTCATTACACTCATTGGTTTCAACCGCTTACTGGAGCAACTGCTGAAAAACATGATGCTTTTTTTGAAACCATCGGTCCTGGCGATTCGATAGAACAATTTGAAGGAAATCAGTTGGTTCAACAAGAACCCGACGCCTCTTCATTTCCTAATGGTGGAATTAGAAATACTTTTGAGGCTCGTGGATATACAGCATGGGATCCCACCTCTCCAGCGTTTATTTTTGGTACAACCTTATGTATTCCAACGGTCTTTGTAGCATACACTGGAGAAGCACTGGATTTTAAAACCCCACTTTTACGGGCTCTTCACGCTGTAGATGATGCCGCTACCACAGTAGCACGTTATTTTGATAAAAATGTAAAAAAAGTATCTGCCTCCTTAGGTTGGGAACAGGAATATTTTTTAATTGATAAATCTTTAGCTGCTGCACGGCCTGATTTGGAATTAACTGGGCGGACCTTACTCGGCCATTCTTCGGCGAAAGGTCAGCAGCTTGATGATCATTACTTTGGGACCATACCCAACCGCGCTCTTAACTTTATGAGAGACCTAGAAAAAGAGTCCATTCTTTTGGGTATCCCTGTAAAAACACGCCATAATGAAGTTGCGCCAAATCAGTTCGAACTAGCACCTATCTATGAAGAAGCTAATCTCGCTGTCGATCACAATTCGCTAGTTATGGACCTTATGAAAAAATTGGCCGACCGTCATCATTTTAAAGTTTTGTTTCACGAAAAACCCTTTGCCGGTGTCAATGGTTCTGGAAAGCATAACAATTGGAGTTTAAGTACGGACACAGGTATAAACCTTTTAGCGCCAGGTAAAACTCCAATGAGTAATTTACAATTTTTAACATTTTTCATTAATACAATCAAAGCCGTATGTGATAATGAAGAACTGTTACGTGCTTCAATAGCTTCTGCAAGTAATGACCACAGGTTGGGCGCTAATGAAGCCCCACCTGCTATTATGTCTGTGTTTATTGGGGCGCAGCTAACAAAAGTATTAGGTGAATTAGAAGGAGTGACGAAAGGAAAATTATCCCCAAAAGAAAAAACAGATTTAAAACTTAATGTTGTTGGTAAAATTCCAGAAATACTTTTGGACAATACCGATAGAAACCGAACTTCTCCATTTGCTTTTACTGGCAATAAGTTTGAATTTCGCGCTGTTGGCTCAACAGCCAATTGTGCCAACCCTATGACGGTACTTAATACTATAGTCGCGAAGCAGCTTATCGACTTTAAGGCTGAAGCTGATGTTTTGATTGACAAAAAAGGACTTAAAAAAGATGAAGCTATTTTTAATGTATTGCGCGAATACATCAAAACTTCTAAAGCTATTTTATTTGAGGGTAATGGTTATGGGGATGAATGGCAAAAAGAAGCAAAAAAACGCGGTTTAAGTAATAATAAAAACACTCCGCAAGCTTTGAAAATTAAGATCGCGCCAAAGACTGTCGCATTGTATGAAAGTCTAGGCGTTATGAACAAAACTGAAATAGAGGCCCGTTACGAAATTGAAGTTGAAGATTATATTAATAGAATTCAAATTGAAGGTAGAGTGCTTGGTGATGTGGCTCGTAATCATATTATTCCAACTGCTGTAAAATATCAAAATATACTCATCAGTAATGTTCGAGGATTAAAGGATATTTATGGAAAAGACTTTAAAAAGTACGCCAGTGAACAATTGATTTTAATTAAAGACATATCGACTTATATTGAATCAATAAATTCTGAAGTGACGGCCATGATCAATGAAAGAAAGAAAGCCAATGTTGTTACAGATTCTATTAAAAAAGCTGAAATGTATTGCACAAAAGTAAAACCACTTTTTGATGATATTCGTTACAGCTGTGATAAACTAGAATTGCTAATTGATGATGAGCTTTGGCCATTACCAAAATACAGAGAATTATTATTTACTAGGTAGTGCGTAAAATTTTTTAGACGATTTTATGTCAAAACATTAAATACTGTATTACATTTGCAATTCATAAAAATCTATGGGAAAAGAGGTTAGTCAACGTTATGCGCAACGCGGTGTTTCAGCATCGAAAACAGATGTTCACAATGCTATAAAAAACATTGACAAGGGTCTATTTCCTAAAGCATTTTGCAAAATTGTTCCAGACCACCTAACTCATGATGAAGAGTATTGCTTGGTTATGCACGCCGATGGAGCTGGTACGAAAAGTTCTCTAGCTTATGCTTATTGGAAAGAAACCGGCGATCTATCTGTTTGGAAAGGAATCGCTCAAGATGCCCTAATCATGAATATTGATGATTTGCTTTGTGTTGGTGCAACGGATGATATTATGTTGTCATCAACAATTGGGCGCAATAAAAACTTAATTCCTGGTGAAGTAATCTCCGCAATTATAAACGGCACTGAAGAGTTGATTTCTGACTTAAAAAGCCATGGTGTCACAATACATTCAACGGGTGGTGAAACAGCTGATGTTGGAGATTTGGTACGTACTATAATTGTAGATTCTACTGTTACAGCTCGGATGAAGCGTAGCGCTGTAATCGATAATGCTAATATTCGTCCCGGAGATGTTATTGTTGGTTTGGCTTCATTTGGGAAAGCTTCTTACGAAAACCACTACAATGGCGGTATGGGTAGTAATGGTTTGACCTCTGCCAGACATGATGTTTTTCACAAGGATATTGCTCAAAAATACCCCGAGACTTTTGATGCCGCAGTGCCCAAAGATTTAGTTTACTCTGGACAAGTTCAACTAACTGATTCTGTTGAAAATTCACCTATCGACGCTGGGAAATTAGTACTTTCTCCGACACGAACATATGCTCCAATCATCAAATCTATTTTAGATAATTGCGCATTAGAGTCCATTCATGGTATGGTTCATTGTAGCGGAGGTGCTCAAACAAAAATACTTCATTTTATTGATGAACTACACGTTGTAAAAGACAATATGTTTCCAATTCCTCCTTTATTTAAATTGATTCAGGAGCAATCCAAAACAGATTGGAAAGAAATGTATCAAGTGTTTAACTGTGGTCATAGAATGGAGCTGTATGTGCAGCCAGAAATTGTAGAGCACATTATAGAAATCGCCTCAAAATTCAATGTTGATGCCCAAATTATAGGTCGTGTTGAAGCTTCAAAAACCAAAAAATTAACTATTAAAAGTGATTTCGGTACGTTTGAATATTAGATTTTAAGGCTCATTTCGCCTTAAAGTAGTATTTTTGTTTCAATATTTATATTCCATGTTAGAAAGAATTCAAATCATAAGACAACGCTTCGACGAGGTGAGCGATCTTATTATTCAACCAGATATTATTTCCGATCAAAAGCGTTATGTTCAAATTAATAAGGAATATAAAGACCTAAAGAAAATTCTAGAGCGTGGAGAAATCTATGAAGAGCTTACGTCAAACATCAATGAAGCTCAGGAAATCATAGCTGATGGTGGTGATTCTGAAATGGTGGAAATGGCAAAAATGCAACTCGAAGAGGCTAAAGAAAAATTACCCGAAATTGAAGATGAAATTCGGTTTCTTTTAATCCCTAAAGATCCTGAAGATGCCAAAAATGTTGTTGTAGAGGTACGTGCTGGTACTGGAGGAGATGAAGCCAGTATTTTTGCTGGAGACCTGCACAGAATGTATACAAAATATTGCGAGTCTAAAGGCTGGAAAGTTGATGTGGTTGACTTTAATGAAGGGACTTCTGGAGGTTATAAAGAAATCATATTTGAAGTTTCAGGAGCCGATGTTTACGGAACTATGAAATTCGAGGCAGGAGTACACAGAGTTCAACGGGTTCCTCAGACCGAAACACAAGGACGTGTGCATACAAGTGCTGCATCGGTAATTGTTTTGCCCGAGGCCGAAGAGTTTGATGTCGAATTGGATATGGCAGAAGTGCGTATAGAGCGCACAACTTCAACTGGACCCGGTGGTCAATCAGTCAATACAACTTATTCTGCCATTAAGCTACATCACGAGCCTACAGGAATGATTGTCAGTTGCCAGGACCAAAAATCATCGCATAAAAATTTAGAAAAAGCCCTCAAAGTTTTGCGTTCCAGACTGTATGAGATGGAATTGGCTAAAAAACAAGCTGCTGATTCTGAGAAGCGAAAAAGTATGGTATCCTCTGGAGACCGTAGCGCAAAAATAAGAACTTATAATTATCCTCAAGGTCGGGTCACAGATCATAGAATTGGATTGACCTTGTATGATCTCTCTAATATTATCAATGGCGATGTGCAAAAAATTATAGATGAGCTAATGCTGGCAGAAAACACTGAGAAACTTAAGGCTGATTCAGATTTAATATAATTCTAATGAATACCAACAAACTAATTTCAGAAATTAAAAGAAAACGTTCTTTTTTATGTATTGGGTTAGATGTTGACAAGTCTAAAATCCCAACACACCTTTTAGGTTTTTCATCACCAATTTTTGAATTTAATAAAGCCATTATTCAAGCTACGCAGCACCTTTGTGTAGCGTACAAGCCAAATATTGCGTTCTATGAAGCCTATGGAGAAGAAGGATGGGAAGCTTTGAGTTTGACCATTGATTATTTAAACACTGATTACCCTGAAATTTTCACAATAGCCGATGCAAAGCGCGGAGACATTGGAAATACAAGCCATATGTATGCTAAAGCATTTTTTGAAGATTTAGGATTCGATAGTGTTACAGCAGCGCCTTACATGGGTAAGGATTCAATAGAACCTTTCTTGAAATTTGAAGATAAACATACCATTCTGTTGGCATTGACTTCAAATTCTGGCGCGCATGATTTCCAAACTCTAAATATAGATGCTAAGCCATTATATCAGTCGGTTATAGAAACTTCCAGAACATGGGTAAATGCCAAAAACTTGATGTACGTTGTTGGTGCTACAAAGGCAGAATATTTTAAATCCATACGGAAAATTGTTCCCGACAGCTTTTTGTTGGTGCCTGGCGTTGGTGCCCAAGGAGGAAGTTTAGAAGAAGTGTGTAAATTTGGACTCACTTCTGATATTGGCTTGCTAGTAAATTCGTCTAGAGGGATTATTTATGCTTCCAATGGATTGGATTTTGCTGAGCAAGCCGCGCAAAATGCTAAAGAATTACAACAAAAAATGAATGCCATTCTATCTCATATATAATGAGTTGCTTATAAGCTTAGTACCCATTGTTTTTGAAGTTTTTTAAACTTCTTTATTTCTTTTTTTAAAATTAAAATAAAATCTCTGCCATCGCTATTGCATTTGGATAAGCGTTTGCAGCTTTGAGTCATTCGATAAGTCAGCCACTCCAACGTATGCGCGTGAACGTATTTTTGTGAGGTTTTAGTTGTTTGTTGTGCTTTTAAAACCTCTGATGATAATGACACAGATTGTTGAATGATATCACCAGAAAAATAAATATTCGGATTTTCTGTTCCATCATCTGAAAGCACTGACAAATCAGCATTTAGATAATCGGAAATCTTCTTTGAAAGATAGCTGATCTCTAAAGCCTTTTTGTAGAAGGCTGAATTGAAGTTTAAATACGTTCTATTATTCATCTTTAAAAGATTGGCCTACTGTAAAATTAAATTTTTTTTCAGGTTCTTTTATTTAAATATTATTGTTTTAATAAAATAATTATTTAATTTTTTATTATTTTTAACTAAATATATTTAAAAATGAAATTAGATTCCATTCATTCTAGAATTTTAAACTTACTTCAGAAAAATGCACGTATTTCTAATACTGAAATAGCAAAACAAGTCGGAATTTCATCTCCAGCTGTAGCTGAACGTATTAAAAAGATGCAAGACTTAGGAGTTATTTCTAAATACATGGCACAAGTAAATTACAGTGCTTTAGGATATGGACTCCGCGCACTTATTACAGTTCGTGCTTTTATGGGGCGACTGAAACCTTTTCTACATCAAGTTAAGTCCTATAAAGAAGTGATTAACTGCTATAGGATTACAGGAAATGAAAATATTGTTATGGAAGTTGTTTTTGAGAACCAACAGCATTTAGAAATATTCATTGATGAGCTTATAACTTATGGCGAAACAAAAACACAAATTATCCTCTCCAATGTTGTTGCACATCATCCAATTGATAAAATTTAATTTATGTCAGCGTTTATAAAATTCAGTTCTTTTTTTATTTGTGTGCTCTTGGTGGCTCTGTCTTGTACCCAGAAAAAAATTCCTGTACAGTACAATTCTGAATTTCAAAAGAAAATGAACGAGCAGTTTAAGGATGCTTCAAGGTCTCCATTGAAGCCCAAAGATTTGAAAGAGTTCACCTCCCTTTCTTTTTTTCCTATCGACTCTATTTTTGTGGTTAAAGCTAAACTAACACCAACTCCCGACTCTGATTATTTTGACATGAAAACCACCACAGCTTTAGTGACCAAGGAGCGTATTTGCGGTGTATTGTCTTTCAAATTATTAAACCAGTATGTAGAGCTAAATGTTTATCAAGGAATCGACTCGACAGCATCAAAACCGGATTATCTTTTCCTTCCCTTTTTGGACGATACCAATGGTAATACTACCTACGGAGGTGGACGATACATGGACTTAACGATTCCTAAAGGCGATAGTTTATGGCTCGATTTCAATACAGCTTACAACCCTTATTGTGTGTATAATGAGCTGTACTCTTGCCCGATTGTTCCTCGACAAAATTATATTCCTATTGAAGTTAGAGCAGGCTTGAAGAGCTTCAAGTAATATCAAATATTTTTGGATATAAATAATCCTAAAATTACTGCAAATACGCCCAAAAAAAGAGATCCCATAGTGTAAACCAAAAATTGAGTATAATCTCCTGTTTTTAAGAAATTTTGATTTTCTAAAGCAAATGCTGAAAAAGTGGTAAAACCTCCACAAAACCCAGTTACTAACAGCAGTGTTTGGGGTTCAGAAAGGCCGCCATTTTTAAGCCCTAAACCCAAAAAAACACCAATAAGTATACTACCAATGATGTTGACTATTAGCGTTGCTGTTGGGAATGTACCCAATGGACTTTGAAATATCTTTCCAATAAGATAACGTAACATACTTCCAACACCACCACCCAAAAATACCAGCAAAGCGTATTTCATATTATTTTTGTTTTAATTTTTTTTGAAAGGATAAGAATATGTTCCTAAAGCTCCCACAAAACTAAATTATAAATTTCTTTGTTATGCCACATCAACAAATTAATTTTTTATTTTTTTAAAAAAACCTATATTCGTGCACATTCATAATTCAAATAAAACCTTAATACATTACTTATGAAACCTATTTATAAATTTATATTCATTTTTTTTGCATGTGCTCAATTGTTTTTTTCATGCAATACAGAAAGTACGTTGTCATCTTCAGATGATTTGTACATCGAGGTTGATGTCGAAAATTTTCCTTACATGGTCGAGCAATTTGCTGATCTTAAAATATTACGCTATCAATTGCCAGGTTGGGAAAGCCTATCTTTAGACGAGCAGAAATTAGTTTACTACTTAACGCAAGCGGGTCTTTCTGGAAGAGATATTATGTGGGATCAAAACTACAGACACAACCTAACAATCCGCCAAGCATTAGAAACAATTTACAACACTTTTGATGGTGATAAGACTACTGAAAATTGGAGAGCTTTTGAAATCTATCTCAAACGAGTTTGGTTTAGTAATGGGATTCACCATCATTACAGCAATGCAAAATTAAAACCTGAATTTTCAGAAGACTATCTAAAATCTTTACTCGACGCAACAACAGCATCGTTAGAGGGAGAGGCGTTTGATGTAATTTTTAATGAAAAAGATGCTAAAAAAGTCAATCAGGCAAAGGACGTAGATAATGTTTTGGCATCAGCAGTTAATTTTTATGGGCCAGACATTACCAACAATGATGTAGAAACATTTTATGCAGCTAAAGTCTCACCCAATCCCAATAAACCCCTTTCTTTTGGTTTGAATTCACAATTGGTCAAAGAGAATGGAGTTGTCAAAGAACGCGTTTATAAATCTGGGGGGCTTTATGGAACGGCGATTGATGAAATTGTAAAATGGTTGGAGTTAGCAGAAGGGGTGGCCGAAAACAAAGCACAAGGCGATGCTCTAGCACTGCTCATCTCATATTACAAAACTGGAGATTTACAGACCTGGGACGATTATAATGTGGCATGGACTGCTGCTACTGAGGGTAATATTGATTACATCAACAGTTTTATTGAAGTTTATAACGATCCGTTGGGGTATAGAGGATCTTACGAAACAATTGTTCAAATAAAAGATTTCGATATGTCTGCTAAAATGGCTGTGCTCTCTGAAAATGCGCAGTGGTTTGAAGACAATTCACCACTAATGCCTGAGCACAAAAAGAAAAATGTGGTTGGTGTAAGTTATAAAACTGTAAACGTTGCAGGTGAAGCAGGAGACGCATCGCCATCAACACCAATAGGCGTTAATTTACCAAATGCAAACTGGATTCGTGCAGAAGTTGGAAGTAAGTCTGTTTCTTTGGGTAACATAACCAATGCTTACAATAACTCAGGAAGCTCAGGGCGATTGAAAGAGTTTGTTCACGACGATGAAGAATATGAACTTGAGAAAAAACATGGTCAGCTAGCCGATAAACTTCATACCGCACTTCACGAAGTTGTTGGGCATGCTTCTGGGCAATTGAATCCAGGTGTCGGCGAAACAAAAGAAACACTAAAAAATTACGCATCAACACTAGAAGAAGGACGTGCCGATTTGGTAGGCTTGTACTACCTCTATGATTCAAAATTGCAAGAATTGGGCTTAGTCGAAGATTGGAAAGCTGTTGGTAGGGCTGCTTTTGACGGTTATATTAGAAATGGCCTAATGACTCAGCTTATTAGATTGGATCTTGGGGATGATGTTGAAGAAGCACATATGCGCAACCGACAATGGGTAAGTGCTTGGGCTTTTGAAAAAGGACAAAAAGACAATGTTATTGAAAAAGTAACAAGAGATGGTAAAACCTATTTTAATATCAACGATTACGATAAACTTCATGAGCTTTTTGGACAACTATTAAGAGAAACACAGCGCATCAAATCTGAGGGCGATTTTGAGGCTGTTCAAGCGCTTGTTGAAGGATATGGAGTAAAGGTTGATCAAGAAATTCACGCTGAGGTATTGGAGAGAAACAAACAATTTAAGTCTGCGCCTTATGGCGGCTTTATCAACCCTGTTCTGGAGCCTGTAACAGATGAAAATGGTGCCATTACAGCAATCAAAGTAAACTACGTAAAAGATTTCGCTAGTCAAATGCTTTACTATGTGGAACATTATAACTTTCTACCTAATGTAAATTAAGTAATTGTTTAAAATTTATTACAAAGAGCCACTTATTGAATATAGTAGGTGGTTTTTTAGTAACCTAAAAGAAATTTAATAGCTGCAATGCCTAAAATAAATGCAATAAAAAGTATAAGAATCCAAAGACTTCCTTTGTAGTATTTTTGATTTTGTGCTGCGTCTTTTTTGTAAGCTATAAAAATGACAATTGCGAAAACAATTGCGAAAACAATTCCAAAAAGAAGTTGTCCTTGACTGAACATATTTGTGTATTTTTATAGATGAATTCTTATTCAAAATTACAAAAAAATAAATAGATGAAAAATAAAATACAAGCTGTCCAACGTTTTCACGAAGCTTTTAAAATTGGCTATAGAACAGCTCCTAAAGCAGATTTAGGTGCTGCAAAAAATCAGCTGCGCTTTGATTTGATGAAAGAAGAAAATGAAGAGTATTTTGAAGCGGCACAGAATAATGATCTCGTGGAGGTTGCCGATGCTCTTGGCGATATGCTTTATATTCTTTGTGGTACTATTATAGAGCATGGATTACAACATAAAATAGAAGCTGTTTTTGAAGAAATTCAGCGCAGTAATATGAGTAAACTTGGAGAAGATGGCCAACCCATATATAGAGCAGATGGAAAAGTTCTAAAAGGCCCAAATTATTTTAAGCCTAACATAGCATCTATTCTCAAATAGTCAAACGACCTTATTAAACTTTAAATCGCCAACCAAATGGATCGTCAGCAGTGTTGGTTTGGATGGATGTTACTTTTTCCTTTAATAAACTGGCATAAGATTTTTCTAGTTCTGGAAGATCATAATCTTGATCTCTAAAACCAAATGACGATATTGGAGAAATGACAGCTGCAGTTCCTGCGCCAAACATTTCTTTTAAACTTCCATTATTTGATGCATCAATAACTTCAGAAACGGTAAACTTCCGTACCTCTACGGCAATCCCCTCTGATTTTGCAATATCAATAATACTTTTCCGCGTTACACCATCTAAAATACGGTCACTGGTTGGACCAGTAATTAGTGTATCGTCAATTCGTATAAAGATGTTCATGGCCCCGGCCTCTTCAATGTATTCATGGGTATTGTCGTCAGTCCAAATTACCTGGTTGTATCCTCTTTCAATAGCCAGTTGTGTAGGGTAGAATTGACCGGCATAGTTACCACCTGCTTTTGCATAACCAACGCCGCCGTTGGCAGATCTTGAGTATTTTTCTTCAATAAGAACACTAACTTTTCCGGAAAAATATGGCCCAGAGGGTGCCGTAGCAATCAAGAAGCGGTATCCGTCCGCAGGTGAAGCATGAAAACCTTCGCCAGTTGCAAAAATAATTGGCCTGATATATAATGAACTTCCTGCAGTTGTAGGAATCCAATCATTATCCACTTTTAGTAATGCTTTAAGTCCTTCAAAAAACACTTCTTTGGGAAGCTCAGGAATAGCCAAACGTTTGGCCGATTTGTTTAAACGGTTAAAATTTTCTTCAGGACGAAAAAGCCATGTATTGGCATCACTATCTTTGTATGCTTTCATACCTTCAAATATGGACTGTCCGTAATGAAAAATTTTGGCTGATGGCATAAGTGACATTGGCTGAAACGGAATAATTTCAGCTTGTCCCCAAGCCCCATTTTTGTAGTCGCACACAAGCATATGATCGGAAAAAACACTGCCAAAACCTAAATTTTCAAAATCAATTTCATTTAGTTTTGAGTGTTTTACTTTAGTCGTCTTTATTGAGCTCATTTTATTTTTTCTAAATCTAATTTAATACAAAATTACTAAAATTACTGCTGAACAAACACAACATTCCTAAAAGTTATTATCTTTAGATCTTTAACAAACAGACGAGCAATGAAAAAAAGCCTAATCATCATTTCTGCCTTTATTTTTATTTTTTCTTGTAAAGAAAAACAAAACAATCGCGTTCCGGTTAAATTACAATCCAACACCTATAATTTATTCGGCCATGGATTTGAAACAGATTCAATTTTATCGATAGCACAGCTCTCTGAAAAAGCCATAAATTTAGGGGACACCCTTCAATTGACTCTTAAAGGAAACATCAAAGATGTATGTTCAAAAAAAGGATGTTGGATGACTTTATCTATGCCAAATGAAACTGACATGATGGTTCGTTTCAAAGATTATGTTTTTTTTGTGCCTTTAGATGCCAGTGGTGAAGTTATTGTCAATGGAAAAGCATTTTTTTCAGAAACCTCGATTGAAGATTTACGCCACTATGCAGAAGATGCTGGGGCCTCTGCTGAAGATATTGCTGCCATAGTATCTCCAAAAGTTTCTTATAACTTTGAAGCAGACGGAGTTTTAATTAGTCAATAATAGCAATGAAGCGTTCCATTATTACCACGGCAGATGGCTCCAAAACTATTCAAATTGAAGAGTGGAGTGAACAGTATCACTCTGTACACGGTGCGCTTCAAGAAGCCAAGCATGTATACATCAAAATGGGTTTACATCAGTTTTTGAAAGATAACCCAAATCATAAACAATTATCAGTTTTGGAACTTGGATTTGGTACAGGTCTTAATGCTATGCTTACGGCTATTGATGAAATGACTCAACATACATTAATTAGCTATCACGGAATTGAGGCCTACCCAATTTCACTTAAGGAATTAGAGGCACTCGACTATAATGCTTTATTTGATTCAACGATCACATTTAACCAACTTCATGAAATCCCTTGGAATCAAATTCATAAAATTTCACCTAATTTTCAACTTAATAAGCGCAAGGAGTTTTTTTCTGAGCTGAGTGAATCCAAGCTCTTTGATGTTGTTTATTTTGACGCATTTGGTCCACGTGTTCAACCTGATCTTTGGACGACGGATATGTTCGAACGCGTGTACAAAGCAATGCGTCCTAATGGAATTTTAGTTACTTATTCGGCAAAGGGTAGTGTGCGCCGTTCCATGCAAGAAGTAGGATTTGTGGTTGAGCGACTTCCTGGACCACCGGGGAAAAGAGAAATGCTAAGGGCTTCAAGGCCAGCCTAAGCTTATTAGGTCTTGATTTTTTAACCAAATAAGCATAAATAATTGTTAAAGCACATTTTTTAACACAACTCTGGCGTAGTAATCAATAATTTAGCTCGATGGCTGAAACTATTTTGATAACAGGAGCAACAGGTTTGGTGGGTAAAGCACTCACCAAGGTCTTGTTAGTTCAAGGATATGAAATAAATGTTCTGACTACTCAAAAGCGATTGTTGGGTTCAAAAAATAACATCCATTACTTTTTTTGGAATCCACAATCTAATGAAATTGATTCAAAATGTTTTAATAGGGTAAGTACTGTAATTAATCTTGCCGGTAGTCCAATTGCTCAGCGCTGGACTAAATCAACAAAATCTTCGATATTAAATAGTAGGGTACAATCATTAAACACCTTAGCTAATGCTATTAGAGAACATAAAATTAATATTAAACAACTTATTTCTGCCAGTGCCATAGGAATTTACCCAGATTCAAAAACACATTATTACGAAGAAAAAAACATCAATTCGGAAGGGTCTTCATTCCTAAGTTACGTTGTTCAGCAGTGGGAGGCTGCAACGCATCAATTTCAATCAATGGGCATCAAAACTACTTTGTTGCGTATCGGAATAGTACTGGATAACAATGGAGGCGCTCTTCCAAAAATAGCAACACCCATTCAAAAATATTATGGTGCAGTTCTCGCATCAGGAGAACAATGGCAGTCATGGATTCATATAGAAGATTTAGTGCGTCTTTTTATCCATAGTCTTGAATCGAGATTAGAGGGTGTTTACAATGCTGTAGCACCAAATCCTGTTCAGCAAGTTGAATTGACTAAAGCAATTGCACATGTTTTAAAGAAACCACTATTCCTTCCTAATATTCCAGAATTTATGCTCAAACTAATATTTGGCAGTATGAGTTCTGTGGTGCTTGAGAGCCAACGTGTTTGTTCAAAAAAGATACAATCAACAGGGTTCAAGTTTACCTATCACGAATTGTCAGCAGCTGTAGATAACCTTTTGGCTTAAGATATTAGACCTGCTTAAGATAACTTTTTTAAATTTTTTTTGTGACATTATGACATTATATGCAGAATGGCAGTACTTTTGCCATCATTAAACCAAATAAATTAACTTGTTTTAAAATGACCAAAAAGGCAACAAAGCAAAAGGCAAAAGAAAAGGATCAAAAAGGGCCGGAAGTAGAAATTTCTGTTGAAGATCAGCTCAAAGAAGAATTAGCTCAAGAAAAAGATAAGTTTTTACGTCTATTCGCTGAATTTGAAAATTATAAGCGTCGTACCTCTAAAGAACGTGTAGAGTTGTTTTCTACTGCTAGTCAAGACGTTATTCAGGCACTATTGCCTGTTTTGGATGATTTTGATCGTGCCATGTTAGAAATTTCGAAGCATAAAGAATCAGAATTATCTAAAGGAGTAGAATTGATTCAGAATAAATTAAACAACACATTACAACAAAAGGGACTCAGCATCATAGCGGTTCAAAAGGGTGATGATTTTAACGCCGATGATCATGAAGCCGTCACTCAAATTCCTGCACCAACTGAGGACTTAAAAGGAAAGGTAATAGACATCATTGAACAGGGGTATAAATTAGGGGAAAAGGTGATTCGTTTCCCAAAAGTAGTCATTGGACAATAAAAAATTCCATTAATTCATGGCAAAACAGGATTATTACGAAGTATTAGGGGTGGGCAAAAATGCCTCTGCGGCAGAGATTAAAAAGGCCTACAGAAAAATGGCTATTAAATACCACCCTGATAAAAATCCAGACGATAAGTCTGCTGAGGAAAAGTTTAAAGTTGCTGCTGAGGCCTATGAGGTTTTGAGTAATGCTGACAAAAAGGCGCGTTACGATCAATTTGGGCATCAAGCTTTTGAAGGAGCAGGTGGTTTTGGAGGTGGCTCCATGAATATGGATGACATTTTTAGTCAGTTTGGCGATATTTTCGGAAGCGCCTTCGGTGGTGGTGGCGGATTTGGTGGATTTGGCGGACAACGCCAAAGAACTGTACGAGGAAGTAACTTAAGAATTCGAGTTAAACTTAGTCTTGAGGAAATTGCTAATGGTGTAGAGAAAAAGATTAAAGTTAAGCGCAAAAAACATGCTAAAGGGGTAACTTACAAAACCTGTGGTACGTGTAATGGTACTGGGCAAGTGATGCGCGTGACAAATACTATTCTTGGTCGTATGCAAACCGCCTCACCGTGTAATGCTTGTGGCGGTTCAGGTCAGATTATTGACCATCGTCCCGCCAATGCTGATGCTAATGGTTTTGTCGTTGAAGAGGAAACGGTCTCTATAAAAATTCCAGCTGGTGTTGAAGACGGTATGCAACTCAAAGTTTCTGGAAAAGGAAATGCTGCACCTGGAAATGGAATTTCTGGAGATTTACTTGTTGCAATTAGTGAAGAAACACACCCTAAATTGCAAAGAGAGGGCGATAATTTACATTACGATTTATATGTTAGTTTACCAGACGCTATTTTGGGCTCCTCAGTGGAAATCGATACAGTGACTGGAAAAGTCAGGCTAAAGATTGAAGCGGGCGTGCAGTCCGGAAAAATACTTCGTTTGCGCGGAAAAGGTATTCCTAACATCAATGGTTACAACAAAGGAGATTTGTTAGTCCACATCAACGTCTGGACTCCAAAAACGCTGAACAAAGAGCAAAAATCATTTTTTGAAAAAATGCGCGAAAATGAACATTTTGTACCCAAGCCGGAGCAGTCAGATAAATCCTTCTTTGAAAAAGTAAAGGATATGTTTTCATGATGCAGGATTGATTTTCTGTAGCTCAAGTGTAATTTCTCATATTTTTTTTAGATTTACAGCGTAACAAAAAGGTTTTTAACACGTCTTACAATAAATCTCAACCAATATGAATAATATTCTTGAAGCAAAAAATATTTCCAAAAAATTCGGGGAATTTCAAGCTCTTTCCGATGTGTCTATTCAGATAAAAAAGCACAGTATTTTCGGTCTCTTAGGGCCCAATGGTGCTGGAAAAACCACCCTTTTACGTATAATTAATCAAATCACTATGCCAGATAATGGCCAAGTGATTTTGGATGGTAAACCATTAAGTCCAGACGACATAAGATACATTGGTTATTTGCCAGAGGAACGAGGGCTTTATAAGTCGATGAAAGTAGGTGAACAGGCATTATATTTAGCTCAACTTAAGGGGCTTTCCTATGGTGAAGCAAAAAAACGCCTTAACTACTGGTTTGATAAATTTGAAATTGGGGATTGGTGGGGCAAAAAAGTTCAGGAACTTTCTAAAGGAATGGCACAAAAAATTCAATTTATAGTAACTGTTTTACATCAACCAAAGTTGCTTATTTTTGATGAGCCATTTTCAGGTTTTGATCCAATTAATGCTAATCTTATAAAAGATCAAATACTCCAACTTAGAGCTGAAGGCGCAACAGTTATTTTTTCGACGCACCGAATGGAATCTGTTGAAGAGCTTTGCGATCACATTGCTTTGATCCATCAGTCGAAAAAAATACTTGATGGTAATCTTAACGACATCAAACGCAATCATAAAACCAATACCTTTGAAGTGGGCTTGTCATCAACAAACTCAGCTCATTTAAAAAGACAAATTTCAAGTCGTTTTGATGTGAGTTTAGCTGACTTCAAATCTCTTGAAGATGATTTAAAATTAAATATTCAGTTAGGCGCTGGCGACACGCCAAATGATCTACTCGCATTTTTAAACACCAATGCTCAAATCAATCATTTTGTAGAAGTGATTCCTACTGCAAATGATATTTTTATTCAAACTGTAAAAAACAATTAGTATGAACCACTTACCTTTAATTATCAAGCGAGAATATTTGGCTAAAGTGAAGAACAAGTCGTTCATTCTCATGACGTTTTTAAGTCCTTTATTCATCGTAGCGCTTCTTTCTTTAATTGCTTACCTTACAAGTGTAAATAACGAAAAAGTTCGTACAATTTCTGTATTGGATGAATCGGGTATCTTGAGCGAAGCATTTATTTCGAGTGATCAAATTTTATACGAATCGCTCAACGGTATGGATTTGGAAGATGCAAAAACTACGTCCAATAGCAATAAGGCTTATGGCCTTTTACACGTTCCAGATTTAGCTTTAGAGGATGTTTCAGAAAAAATTAAATTTTATTCGAAAGAATCACCTTCTTTATCATTAATCTCAAGCTTAGAATCTAAAATTGAAAAACGAATTGGTGAACTCAAATTAAAGAAAATGGGAGTTGATTTGAGTAAAATCTCCGCCTCCAAGACTTATGTCAATATTAATCAAGAGGATTTTGAAGGTGTTAAGACATCGAAGGCTGGTAGTTTTTTAAAGTTAATATTTGGAGCTGCTGCTGGTTATTTGCTTTTTATGTTTATCATAATTTACGGAAATTTAATAATGCGCAGTGTTATTGAAGAGAAGTCAAGCCGCATTATAGAGGTTATAATTTCCTCCGTTAAACCCATACAGTTGATGCTGGGTAAGATTTTTGGAACTTCATTGGCTGGTATTACTCAATTTGCTATTTGGGTCATTTTGATCGCTATTTTATCTTTCGCTGCTTCTAATTTTTTTGGTATTGATTTATCTGCAAATCCCCAACAAGAAATGATGACTGCTGCAGTTTCCGATGTTAATGCAAACTCTGAGCTTCAAGCTCTAATCGCAGAACTTCATTCTTTACCCTTGATTAATTTGATTGTTGCATTTGTATTATTTTTTGTTGGAGGCTATTTGCTGTACAGTTCCCTATATGCAGCAATTGGCGCAGCAGTAGACAATGAAACAGATACACAGCAGTTTTTAATGCCGGTTGTGATTCTTTTGGTTGTTGGTTTTTATGTTGGCTTTTTCACGGCCCTAGAAGACCCGCACGGTACTATTTCGGTTGTTTTTTCATATATCCCATTTACATCTCCAATTGTGATGCTTATCCGAATTCCTTTTGGTGTTCCAATTTGGGAGCAAATTTTGTCCTTATCCGTTCTTATTTTTTCATTTTTAGTAACTGTATGGATTGCTGCGAAGATTTATCGTGTTGGTATTTTGATGCATGGAAAAAAACCCAGTTATAAAGATCTCATTAAATGGTTAAAATATTAATTTTTACCTTTGACTAAGCACACAATTAAATTATGTCTAAAATATTAATCATTGAGGATGAAGAAGCGATCCGCCGTGTACTCGTCAAAATTTTGACAGAGGAAAGTAAAGACTACCAAGTATTTGAGGCTGAGGATGGACTCGCGGGAACTGAGGCTATAAAAAAATCAGACTTTGATTTAATTTTATGTGATATCAAAATGCCAAAAATGGATGGTGTTGAGGTACTCGAAGCGGCAAAGAAAATCAAACCTGAAATACCTATCGTTATGATATCTGGTCACGGTGATTTAGACACTGCTGTAAATACGATGCGCTTGGGCGCATATGATTACATTTCTAAACCACCGGATTTAAATCGGCTTTTAAACACGATAAGAAATGCTCTCGACCGTAAAGAATTGGTTGTAGAGAATAAGCGTTTGAAGCGAAAAATAAGTCAGAACTATGAAATGGTTGGAGATAGTGTTGCCATTAGTAAGATAAAATCTATAATTGAAAAGGTAGCCCCTACAGAAGCGCGTGTCCTCATTACTGGCCCCAATGGGACTGGTAAAGAACTTGTGGCTCATTGGCTACACCAAAAGAGTGAACGTTCTAACGGGCCTATGGTAGAAGTCAATTGTGCTGCTATTCCAAGCGAACTTATTGAAAGTGAGCTTTTTGGTCATATCAAAGGCGCTTTTACGGGCGCCCAAAAGGACAGAGCTGGGAAATTTGAAGCGGCAAATAAAGGCACTTTATTTTTGGATGAAATAGGTGACATGAGTTTGTCTGCTCAAGCTAAAGTTTTACGCGCACTTCAAGAAAACAAAATACAGCGCGTTGGAAATGATAAAGATATCAATGTCAATGTTCGTGTTGTTGCAGCAACCAACAAAGACCTAAAAAAAGAAATCTCAGAAGGGCGTTTCAGGGAAGATTTGTACCACCGTCTAGCAGTAATTCTAATTAATGTACCATCTCTTAACGATAGGCGTGATGATATTCCCCTTTTGGTAGATTTTTTTAGTGCAAAGATTGCTTCTGAACAAGGCACCATAAAAAAACATTTTTCTGTTGCTGCACTAAAACTTTTGAAAGGGTACAATTGGACTGGAAATATTCGAGAGTTACGCAATGTAGTTGAACGTCTTATTATTCTGGGATCAAATGAAATATCAGAGAATGATGTTCGTACTTTTGCAAGCAAACTTTAATTTAAATTAACCTTATTTCCTTTTATGAAAAATAAGATAATATTAGTTTTCGTTTTATTGAGTATTATTGGCACCGCTCAAGACGATGCTGCTCAACTTCAAAGCATATACAGCACATCACTGACCAATGGTAAAAGCTATGAATGGCTAAGGTACTTGTCTAACGAAATCGGTGGACGGCTGTCCGGATCATTAAATGCTGAGTTAGCTGTAGAATACACCAAGGAAGAGTTGGAAAAATTGGGATTAGATAAAGTCTGGTTACAACCTGTCCTGGTACCGAAATGGGTGCGCGGAAATCCTGAATTTGCCTATATAGAAACTGCGCCAGGAAAAACAATTCCTGTTAATCTCTGTGCCTTAGGGGGTTCTGTTTCCACGCCACCGCAAGGACTAAAAGCCGAGCTTATAGAAGTTCAAGGAATAGCAGATTTAAACAGATTGAAACGTACCGATGTGGAGGGCAAAATTGTGTTTTTCAATAGGCCTATGCAAGCCGATTTGATTTCAACATTTGAGGCCTATGGAGGTTGTGTTGACCAGCGCTATGACGGCGCTAAAGAAGCTGCCAAATTAGGCGCTGTTGGGACTATTGTACGGTCTATGAACCTGCGTTTGGATGATTTACCACATACTGGAGCAATGTCCTATGGCAATACCCCTGTTAATGAACGTATTCCTTCGGCTGCCATCGGTACTAACGATGCAGAGCGTCTAAGTGGTATTTTAAAAATTGACCCAAAAGTTAAGTTTTATTTCAAACAAAATTGCAAGCAACTTAAAGATGTTCAATCGTACAATGTCATAGGGCAAATAACAGGAAGTCAATACCCCAACGAAATTATAGTTGTAGGAGGACATTTGGATTCATGGGATTTAGGTGATGGTTCTCATGACGATGGAGCAGGTTGCGTACAATCTATGGATGTTTTACGCCTTTTAAAAGAAACTGGTGTACGCCCAAAAAGAACCATTCGAGTAGTTCTTTTTATGAATGAGGAAAACGGCTTACGTGGGGGTCGAAAATATGCTGAGATTGCTAAGAGAAAGGGTGAAAAGCACATTTTTGCTTTAGAAAGTGATTCTGGGGGATTTACACCTAGAGGATTTTCTTTTGATGGTCCTGACTATAAAATCAATCAAATTCTAAATTGGAAACCCCTTTTTGAACCTTATCTTGTTCACTATTTCAAAAAAGGAGGAAGTGGTGCTGATATTGGTCCACTAAAAAATGACGAACTTGTTTTGGCTGGGTTACGCCCAGATTCTCAGCGTTATTTTGACCATCATCATGCTGCCAACGACACTTTTGATGCCGTGAACAAACGTGAATTAGAATTGGGCGCAGCAACAATGACATCGCTTATTTATCTTATTGATAAATATGGGTTTACTGCTATTCAACAACAAAAAAGAATCCGAGATTAGCTTTTCGACTAATTTACATTTACAGGTTTTTCACTGTAGTTCTAATGGCCACCAGATTCGTCAAAAGTTTTTCTAAATGATTCAAATCCAACATATTTGCACCATCACTTTTGGCATTAGCGGGATCAAAATGCGTTTCGATAAATAGGCCATCGATATTATTAACCACGCCAGCTCTTGCTACAGTTTCAATCATATCAGGTCTTCCTCCTGTAACTCCGCTTGTTTGGTTGGGCTGTTGTAGTGAATGGGTAACATCCAGTATTGTGGGGGCAAATTTACGCATTGTAGGTATGCCCCTGAAATCAACAATCATATCTTGATAGCCAAACATTGTTCCACGATCAGTAATCCAAACATTATCGTTTCCGACGTCTTTTACTTTTTGAACAGCGTGTTTCATAGCCTCAGGACTCATGAATTGTCCTTTTTTTAGGTTGACAACCTTCCCTGTATTTGCCGCAGCCACAACCAAATCGGTTTGGCGTACAAGAAAAGCAGGGATTTGAAGAACATCTACATAATTAGCGGCCATAGCAGCATCAGTTACTTCATGTATATCTGTAACGGTAGGAATGTCAAAAGTTTCTGATACTTTTCTTAAAATTTTAAGTGCTTTTTCATTACCAATTCCTGTAAAACTATCAATTCGGCTTCGATTAGCTTTTTTAAAACTTCCTTTAAATATGTATGGTATTTTGAGTTTATCGGTGAGCTCACAGACATGTTCCGCAATACGCATAGCCATTGCCTCGCCCTCTATTGCGCATGGCCCAGCAAGTAAGAAAAACTGATCGGAATCTGAGTGTTTTAACTTTGGAATACTATGGAGATCCATCAAAAATATTTTTATGATGCAAATATAAACAAATTAAAACCACATGATTGTTTTTATAAATCAGAATAGTCCTAAAAATTAAGCGTACCTTTGCTCGCTCAAAATAGGGTACACTATGAATAAGATTAAAAACATTGCCATTATTGCTCACGTCGACCATGGAAAAACAACATTAGTTGACAAAATTTTATACCATTGCCAATTGTTTCGTGAGAATGAGAATAAAGGGGATTTGATCCTGGACAACAATGATTTGGAACGTGAACGCGGAATTACCATTACCTCTAAAAACGTCTCTGTCGTGTACAAAGACACAAAAATAAATATCATAGACACACCCGGTCACGCTGATTTTGGAGGAGAAGTAGAGCGTGTGCTTAACATGGCCGATGGGGTATTATTGCTTGTTGATGCATTTGAAGGGCCGATGCCGCAAACGCGTTTTGTCTTACAAAAGGCTATTAGTTTAGGCTTAAAACCATGTGTTGTTATCAATAAAGTAGATAAAGAAAATTGTACTCCGGATGAAGTTCATGAAGCTGTTTTCGATTTGATGTTTGAATTGGAAGCAGAGGAGTGGCAATTGGATTTTCCTACCGTATATGGCTCTGCAAAATTCAATTGGATGAGTGATGACTGGGCTGTTAAAACAGAATCAATTGAACCATTGTTAGATATGGTTATTGATCATATTCCATCCCCCAGATTTGATGAAGGGAATACACAGATGCTGATCACATCTTTGGATTATTCATCATTTACAGGGCGAATAGCTATTGGGCGTTTGCAGCGTGGAACACTAGAAACAAATCAAGCTGTTACTTTGGTTAAAAGAGACGGTTCTAAATTGAAGTCTAAAATAAAAGAACTTCATATTTTTGAGGGATTGGGTAGAAAGAAAGTCGAGAATATAAATGCAGGCGAAATTTGTGCCCTTGTTGGTCTCGATGGTTTTGAGATTGGTGATACCATTGCTGATATCGAAGCACCCGAAGCCTTGGAAACAATAGCAATTGATGAACCTACTATGAGTATGCTTTTTACCATCAATGATTCTCCTTTCTTCGGAAAAGAAGGTAAATTTGTGACTTCACGTCACTTAAAAGAACGACTGGAAAAAGAATTAGAAAAGAACCTTGCTCTTCGTGTAGACGCAACAGATAGTGCAGATAAATTTATGGTTTTTGGACGAGGTGTGTTACACTTATCCGTTCTTATTGAAACTATGCGTCGTGAAGGTTATGAACTTCAAATCGGTCAGCCACAAGTTATTATAAAAGAAATTGATGGGGTTAAATGTGAACCAGTAGAAGAAATGACTATTGATTTACCGGAAAACATATCGGGCAAAGCCGTAGAAATGGTGACCATGCGTAAAGGAGAGCTTTTAAGTATGGAAGTCAAAGGTCAGCGCATGATTTGCCAATTTATTATCCCTTCAAGAGGTATCATTGGCTTGCGGAATCAACTGCTTACTGCTACAGCAGGAGAAGCTATTATGGCACATCGATTTAAGGAATATCAGCCACTTAAAGGTGGAATTCCTGAGCGTCAAAATGGGTCTTTAGTTTCTATGGAAAACGGTTCAGCAATTCCGTATTCTATAGATAAACTTCAAGATCGTGGAAAATTCTTTGTAGACCCTGGTGAATCGATTTATGAAGGTCAAGTTATTGGAGAAAATTCGCGTGGAGATGATATGGTAGTGAATGTTACCAAAACTAAAAAACTAAGTAACGTACGAAGCTCCGGAGCCGATGACAAAGCCAAAATTGTACCTGCTATTAAATTTTCATTGGAAGAAGCTTTAGAGTATATTCAAAAGGATGAGTATGTTGAAGTGACTCCCAATAGTCTAAGATTGCGAAAAATTTACCTCAAGGAAGTCGATCGAAAACGAAATAAAACTTTATAAATGGATTTTACATCAGTTAACACTGCTGAATGGGTAGGTTATATTGCTACTGCGGTTTTGCTTACCTCCTTTGCAATGAAGCAATTGAGAACGCTAAGAATTGTCAATTCTGTAGCCTGTTTGCTTTTTGTGGGGTATGGAGTTTTATTGACTAATGCTTGGCCGATTATTATTTCCAACGCTGCAATTTTTGTAATCAACATCTATTACTTGTTTTTGAAGAAAAATCAGTAACTTCACAAGATAAATTAAATAAGTGCCACTATTTTTTTAGTAAAAAAATATCGATCTGATTTAAAAGTGTCTTGGAATGAATTTGTATCAAAATCTAAAAATGCAACATTTTTGTTCTATCGCGATTACATGGACTATCATAGTGATCGCTTTGACGATTTTTCTATTCTGATCTATAAGAATAAATCTTTAGTAGGACTTATTCCAGCTAACAGTTTTGAAAATTCCATTTATTCGCATCAAGGACTCTCATACGGAGGACTTCTATTAAAAAATAATTTTAAAACTACATTTTTGGAGGAGATGATGACGTATATAACGGAATTTTACAAGGACAATGGCTTCAAAGGTTTTCAGCTAAAGGCATATCCAAGTAGTTATCCACAATGCCATGTCATACCACATTTTTTTATTTTTAAAAATTCTAAAGCTAAAATCATAACTACACATAAAAGTTTGGCAATTGATTATTCTAAAGGATTTAAGTTTCATAAGACAAAATTAAAAAACCGACGAAAAGGATTAGAGCGCGGATTAGAAGTTCGTTTAGATAATGATTTTAAAGCTTTTTGGGAAAAAGTTCTTACCCCAATGCTTAAAGATCGGTTTCAAGCAAAACCAGTTCATTCACTTGAAGAAATTGAACTACTTCACTCATTTTTTCCTGATAAAATTCTGCAATTTAATGTGTATTTAAAGGACAAAATTTTAGGTGGAATTACGATTTATAATAAAGGTACAATTGTTAAATCTCAATACAGCGCAACAACGCTTGAGGGGCAAAATAATTACGCAATAGATGTTTTGTTTATGAATTTAATAGAGCATTATAAAAATTGTGGTACACAATTTTTTTGCATGGGTACAGTTACAACTAATGATTCGTTAGGATATAGCCCTGGTTTACTTAAACAAAAGCAAGAACTCGGTTGTAGTATCTATGAACAACAGATTATTAATTTCTCATGGCATGATTAAATTCCTAGACCTTCAAAGAATCAATCAAAGATATAAAACTGCCTTTAAAAACCGTTTTGATTATTTTCTGTCAGAGGGTCATTATATTTTAGGTTCTGAAGTGTCAAGGTTTGAAACTAATTATGCTTCTTATTGTAATACTCAACATTGTATTGGCGTTGCAAATGGGCTAGATGCGTTAACACTGATATTCAAAGCTTATATACAATTAGGTAAACTGTCATTCGGCGATTCAGTTTTAGTCCCTGCAAACACCTATATAGCAAGCATTTTATCTATTATTAATTCAGGTCTAAAACCTGTTTTCATTGAACCTAATACAGAGACCTATAATATTTCTCCAAAACTCATTAAAGAAGCTATATCTTCTGAGGTCAAAGCCATTTTAGTTGTTCATTTATATGGACAATTAGCGGATATGGAAGAGCTTCATAAGATAGCAGATCGTCATAATTTATTAGTTATTGAAGATGCTGCACAAGCACATGGTGCTATAGATGCTAAAGGACAAAAAGCAGGTAGTTTAAGTCATGCTGCAGCATTTAGTTTTTACCCGTCCAAAAATCTTGGTGCTCTTGGAGATGCAGGTGCCATAACAACTAACGATTCTATATTGGCGGATCTTATTAAAAAATTAAGAAATTATGGAAGTCCTAAAAAATATGTGAATTCAGTCGTTGGATTTAATAGCCGGTTAGATGAATTACAGGCCGCTTTTTTGAATCTTAAACTTTCTAATTTAGATGAAGACAACGTCAAAAGACGCTCTGTTGCTAAGCAGTATTTAAAAGGAATCAAAAACACTAAAATTAAACTCCCTTCTTACTCAGGGACTAAAGATCATGTGTTTCACTTATTTGTAGTTTTAGTTGAAGATCGAAACCATTTCATAACCTATCTGAAGGATTGTTCTATTGAATCCCTGATTCATTATCCAATTCCGCCTCATAAGCAGGAAGCTCTAATATCTTATCGCGACTTAAATCTCCCACTTACAGAAAAAATTCACCAACAGTTAGTGAGTATTCCGATGAGTCCTGTGCTTACACAAGAAGAAGTTAATTCGATAATTGAAACTGTAAACGCCTTTTAATTAGTAAATGTCTCAACAGAAAAAATCCTACATTCAAATTATGAAATCGACGTCTCTTTTTGGAGGTGTTCAGGTTTTTAATATTTTGATCTCTGTGATTCGTTCCAAAGCTGTTGCAATTCTTATCGGGCCCCTAGGGTTTGGAGTTATTGGGCTTTTAAATTCGACACTTCGTATCATTGGAGATTTCACAAAAGTAGGGCTTGATACGAGTGCTGTTAAAGAAATTTCAGAAAGAAATTCGGATACAGATACTTCCAAAGTATCAGAAATTATATTTGTACTAGAAAAGTTAATTTGGTTTACGGGAACTCTTGGAGCACTTATAACACTTATTTTTTCTAGATATATAAGTTACTTAACTTTCGGAAATACAGATTATACCTACGCTTTTGTATGGTTGTCCATAGCGGTTTTGTTTACTCAATTAGCTAAAGGTAAAATTGCAATTCTTCAGGGTACGCGCCGCCTTAAAAAATTAGCATCTGCAAATTTAACAGCCAGTACGGTTTCTTTTTTAGTAACACTTCCCCTGTATTATTTCTTTGGATTAAAGGGAATAGTACCTGCTTTGATAGTTTCTGCCGTCATTGTATTTATTGTTTTTAAGTTTTTCACCAAAAACATTGAAATCCCACGTTTTAATTTCACTAAAACAGAACTATTTCACAAAAGTAAAGCGATGTTATCTTTAGGAGCTACCATGAGTGTTACTTCAATGATTGTTGCTTTGACAGGACTTTTAATTCAAATATTTATACGGACTACTGATGGTCTAGAAGCAGTTGGATTTTATAGTGCTGGTTTTTTAATTGTTAATGCTTATGTAGGTATGATTTTTACTGCAATGTCAACAGATTATTTCCCTAGACTTGCGGCTATAAATACAGATAACAAAAAAATGAATGTGGCAGTTAACCAGCAAGCAGATGTAGCCATTCTTATGATTACTCCAGTAATTATTTTGTTTTTAACCTTTGCACCATTTATAGTAGAACTCCTTTATTCCAGTAAATTTAACGTCATCATTGGATTTGTCACTTTTGGTGTATTGGGGACTTTCTTTAAAGCAGTTTCTTTTTCTTTGGGCTATGTTATTATAGCAAAAGGTCATTCTAAAGTATTCATAACACTTTCTATAATATTTAATTCTGTCTTTTTAATCATCTGTATCTTTTCTTACAAAATTGGTGGACTTACAGGACTTGGTATAGGATTTTTGGTTTATTACTCTCTTCATTTGATAGTACTGAAAATATTGACTAATTATTTATATCAAATTAGACTTACGAAGGCTTTTTATCGTACCTTTTTAGTTTGTGCAATCATATGTGGTTGTTGTTTTATGGCTACTTTGGTTGAATCTCTGTATCTTCGTTACTTGTTAATGTTTGTGTTTGTGGTATTTTCGTTTCTATACACATTAAGACAATTTGATAAAAAAATGGATTTAAAACGTTTTATTAAATCTATTTTTAAAAAAGAGACAAAGGATTAAGATCTATGATTCAAAGCCTAAGAAACATCAAAAGAAAGTTTAAAATTGCTTGCACCGTTAATTGGGCCAAGACACTTTATTTTAATTTTAAGATGTTTCCTTTTTCAATTGCTAAAAAACTTCCTGTGTTTTTTTATGGTAGCGTAAAGTTTACGTCACTAAAAGGAGAAATTAAAATTAAGACGCCAATTAAATCTGGTATGGTTGGTTTTGGACAGCCTTATGAAATGACCACAAGATATCGTGGAATTGCTGAATTATTTTTGGAGGGAAAAATAATTATCAACGGTCATACTCAATTTGGTAAAGATTGTTTTGTGTATGTCAAAAAGGATGCTCAACTACAAATGGGGCACATGGCTTCTCTAGCAAGTCTAGGAAAAATAATTTGCACCCATTCTATCACTCTTGGTACTTGGGCTCGTATTGGTTCTGAATCTCAGTTGATGGACACCAACTTTCATCAGATGATTGACACAAAGAATAACGAAAAAATTCATAGTACTAATACCATAACAATTGGGAATTACAACTTTATTTCAAATAGAGTTTCGATAATGTCCAACACTTCAACACCAGATTTTTGTACAATAGCTTCCAATAGTTTAACCAATAAAAATTATACGTCACTCGGAAAAAATACGCTAATTGGAGGGCTGCCTGCCAAACTACTCAAAGAAAATATAAGCAGAGATTGGGAAGGTGAACGAGAGTCATTAGAAAAAAACTTAATTATTAACTTTTAGTTCGTAAGATCATTTTATGTCAAAACTTATTAAAATACCAAAAATTTCGGATCCACGAGGAAATCTTGGTATCATTGAAAAAGATACCATCCCTTTTGAAATCAAGCGAGTCTATTACCTTTTTGATGTTCCAAGTACCGCCTATCGAGGAGGACATGCACACATCAATCAGCTAGAGTTATTAGTGGCGCTTAGCGGTAGTTTTGACGTCAAGTTAAATGATGGAAAAGAAGAAACCTTTGTAACACTTAACAAACCCGACAATGGCTTGCTTATTGAAAAAGGTGTATGGCGTGAATTAGAAAATTTTTCATCTGGTTCAGTTTGTCTCGTCTTGGCCTCGGATGTGTTTGACGAAGCGGATTATATCCGCGACTTTGAAACGTTTAAAAACCAATTTTCTTAGTTAAGAATCCCACGTATCTACATAGGTTTGTGCAACTATCGAATAATCGTGATAGGTTTCAATATATGCACGTGCATTTTCACTAACTTTAATAATTTCTTCAGGGTTTTCGATAAGCCAACTTAAGTTTTTAACGATAGCTTCCACATCTGGTGTGGTGTGAATTCCAATTGTTTTTGTGATGTTATAGTGCGATTTAAAACTGTCACTGAAACCGCTAAAGACAACTTTTCCCTGTGCCATAGCTTCTAATGCATTGTAGCCTTGGTCATAGGCGTGGGTTTGATCTAATAGAATATGAGACGCATTATACAATTTTATGTAGTCTTTGTAAGGGATGCTTTCTACTTCAATGATTTCTATACGCTCTTTGTATTTTCTTTGAATTTGTTTCAAGGCCTCACAAAAATAATTATTTCCTTTTTTGTAATAATTGATGTGATTTATGCCGTGAAAAATTTTAATTTTTCCTGAAACATCTAAAGGGTTAAATTTTATTTTGTTAATATTTACTGGAAATGGGATCAATGGTTTGACTTTAGGTTGCTTTCGGTAAGCCATTTCATAATCATAATCTCCTGGGATAATTTGGCTTACATTTTTTTTAACAAAAACACTCAGTTTTTTATGGGCAGGTTTTAAATAATTAAGGCTATGCTTAAAATAAGGTTTCATTTTTCGGTTTTCTTGTAAAGGGGTCAAAACATGATGAGACAAATTAGAAGATAATAAATAATTTATATAGGTTACATCATCTCCACAAGCCGACAGGATTACTTTTTTATTGTGCTTAAAAATGAATTTCAAAATCAAAGTATCCAAGTAGGGAGTCGTTTTTACAGGGTATTCATTAATAAGTTGAACAATATCATAGTTCTTAAAGTGATTTTTATTTTTGAAAAAATTATATAAAACTTCGAAGCAAGAAATATCAAATTTAAAAAGTAGGTATAATAAGTTTTTTAATTTCCAGAGAGGATAAAACATAAATAGTTTTGGTTCTAAGCTAATATCCAATTTGAAGTCTTTGAAACCATCCTTTCTGCCTGACAAAAGAACACTATGGCCATTTTTTTCTAACGCAGCTTTTAGGGTACTGTGAAAGTTACTATATTCCCCAAATAAAAGTATCCGCATCAAAATTTATATTTGCTTCGTAATTTAATAGTTTTAAGGCATCGTGCAAAATTTTAAAAAGAAAATATGTTTAATTGTTGACAGTTTGTCTAAGGGTGGTGCCGAAAAAGCCGCAGCTTTGTTGTCAGTTGAGCTAGATAAATTAGATTATCAAGTTTCTATAATTTGTTTGAGAAATGAGATTAGTTATTCTTTTCAAGGGAAATTGTATAATTTAGGATTGAATACTTCTAGTATTAAGATAGTAAAACAAGTTTCTAAGTTTTTAAAATTTAAAAATGCCTTCAACAATACCAATGCGGATATCTACATTGATTTTCGAATGCGAAATCGATATTTACTTGAGCGTTTATTACATACATTCGTTTTTGATCTTTCAAAAATGATTTTTACAATTCATAGCTATGAAGTTTTTTATCATATTCCGAAAAATAAATGGTTTTACGCTCAATATGATAAAGCTCGTGCTATTGTATGTGTTTCAAAGGCCGTAAAAGATAATTTGTTTTCTATATATCCGTTCCAAAATTTGAAATATATACCAAATTTCATCACTCTCACAACACAGCCAGATTTGGTAATGGAATTAATTCCTGAGTTTGATTATGTCATCGCCGTTGGACGTTTAGATAACAACGTAAAGCAGTTTGATCGGTTGATTATTGCATACAAAAATTCTAAGCTATATAGTCAAAATATACCACTATTAATTCTTGGCACAGGTCCTGACGAAGAATCATTGAGACATCAAATTCAATCATTAGAATTAGAAAATCATGTAAAATTACTGGGGTTTAAACCCAATGTTATAGATTACATGGAACCTGCTAAATTTTTGATTTTATCGAGTCGATTTGAAGGTTTTCCATTGGTTCTCATAGAAGCATTATCGGTAGGGACACCCGTAATTTCCTTTGATTGTAATTCTGGACCCTCAGAAATCGTCAAAAATAAATCAAACGGACTTTTGGTAAAATCACAAAACTTTGAAGCTTTAACAAAAGCGATGAACCTTATGCATGGAGATAAAGCGCTTTATAAAAAATGCAAATCTAACTCCAAGAACTCAGTTGAGAAATTTTCATTCTCAACTATTTCACCAAAATGGTTAGATTTGCTTCAGTAGGATGTAAGTCGGATATTCTTTGTGAGAAAATAAGCTTTAATTTTTTTTAAAAGGTTAATAAAAACTAAAGGACATTTAAGTAAAAATCGTTGTGTCATAGTTAGATTTGAAAGTATCAAATTCTCATTTAACTTTTTAAAATTCACCAAATCTCTATTTATTTTACAATCAATAAGAAAATAGTAACGGTAGCGGTCAATGTATTTTTTTAATGATATGTTTTTTGTGCTAAATTTCTCAAATTGGTTAAAATCAATAATAGTTTTATCCTTAAAACCTACTCTGGTGATTTGGTTGGGTACATCGAAATTAGTCTTGACAAGTGCTCTATAACTATAGGCAAGTTTATAATTTAGATTACACTCAATGTAAAATTCAATGTCTTCAGCATACTGTGTTTTTTCATTGAATTGGACGGCATCGAAAACAGACTTTTTGAAGGCAAAGCTGCTTGGGCAAAAGATAGGTTGAAACAGACTAATTTCAAAAAAATCATCAACTAAAAAAGAAGTGTTTTTAAGTTCTTTTGAAATATTTTTTTTAGGCTCTAAGAAATTTTTTTCATTGTATAATTCAATATAGTCAGACCCAAACAAATCTGCCGTCGGAAATTTTTTTTGAAGTTCATAGAGTGTAGATAAATAATTTGGATTCCAAAAATCGTCAGCATCTAAAAGAACAATAATTTGACCTTTGGCTTTTTTTATTCCAAAGTTTCTTGTGGCACTCAATCCATGATTCTTCCGACTATAAAGATGAACATTAGCGTTATGACAATACTTTTCTACAACTTTTGCACTCTCATCCGTTGATCCATCATTAACCACAATGATTTCAAAATCTGCAAAGGTTTGATTTAGAGCACTTTCAATGGTGTCTTGAATGTAGTTTTCTTTGTTATAAAGCGGTATGACAACTGAAAAAAATGGCATTTACTTTCTAGATATATAACAAAGATAACTTAATCGGTACAAATCAAAAATGAATAAAGATGGCCTATTGGATAAAAGGTTTTTTTCAAATCGTTTTTTGAATATAGGAAAAATTACAGAGAAGAGTATATCAAGTTTAAATTTCCGAACTTTATATTTGACTCTTGAGATCTTCATATACCTGGCATCAATTAATTTTTGTTTTAGAAATAAATTCAAAGTATCTATGTTTTGAAGAGATTTTTTTAAAAATGCCTCACTTGTTTCTAAACCCAAATGATTAACAGGATTTTCAATATGTGAAACTGTAATTTTTTTCTGTTTTAAATTATATGAAAACAATGTATCCTCATTACCAAAACGTGCCATTTTCTCATCAAATTTAATTTTTTTCAGTGTTTCCTTCTTAATTAAAAAATTTGAAGAAAGTAAACTTATATATTGGTTTTTTTTTCTTATTTCTGAATTCAGAGCTTCTCTTTTTTTTCCGTAAATCCATCGTAACAGTTGTGATTGCTCTGGTTTTTCTTTTTGATACGAAATTCCCCCATTGATTATTGGTTTAGAATCGGATAATGAATTTATATAATTTGACACAAAATTATCATTTACTGTCATCACATCAGCATCTAAAAATAATAACCAATCATATTGAGCATTTTTTGCAAGTTTGTTGCGGATGGCGCTTCTTCCGATATTTGATTTCAAAATGGTGTATGAGGTGTCTTCTAAAGCATTGATTGAGGTGTTATTTTTTCTAACTTTTAAATCTGTAGAAGCATCATCATAGACTAGAATTTCAAATTCTATTTTGCAGGCTATGGATTGTTTGTGGACTTCAGTGACCAAAGCTGTTACATCATAATTGAAAGTTGGAATTAGAATTGAAAGCATCTTAGTCTTTTCGTTGCACCACTTCAAACACCTTATTGTTTTCACACTTCAAGGTTTTACTTGGATATTTTAAAAGTAATCCGTAATCGTGTGTTGCCATCAAAATGGTATTTCCTTTACTATTTAAATCTTGTAAAACTTCCATGACTTCTATGCTTGTTTGCGGATCTAAATTCCCCGTTGGTTCATCGGCCAAAATAAGTTCTGGGTCATTTAGCAGTGCTCTAGCAATAGCCACGCGTTGTTGTTCTCCACCGGAAAGTTCATAAGGGAATTTATGTCCTTTTTTTTGCATATTTACCTTAGACAACACTTCTTCTATTTTTTGTTGTATTTTAGTTTTGTCTTTCCATCCTGTAGCACGTAAAACAAAGTCCATGTTATTTTCAATAGTAAGTTCATTAAGCAACTTAAAATCTTGAAAAACAATTCCTAATTTTCTTCTTAAAAATGGAATATTTTTATCTTTTAAGTCTGTGAGGTCAAACCCTACAATTTGTCCTTTGCCTTGTGTGAGTTCCAAATCGCCATAAAGCGTTTTTAGTAAGCTGCTTTTTCCAGATCCTGTTTTACCTATCAGATAAACGAATTCTCCTTTTTTCACATTCACATCAACTTCATTTAGAATTAAATTTTTGTCTTGAAAAATGGAGGCTTTTTCTAATTTTAAAACAGAATCGGACATTGGTAACTAGTATTAATATTTTATAAAAGTATCACTATTCAATTCAATAATCAAATTTGAGTCACATTAAACATCTTGGTTGTGGTAAAATACATTTTTTGTATTATAATTTAATTTAGAAACCAACGTTATAAATGGTATAAATTCTATATTTGAGTTTTATACAAGACTGTATCTTATGAAGTACAAAAGTATTTTTTTCTTTACTTTATTTTTTTGTTTTACGTTCTTTTTGAATGCTCAAAAATCGAAGGCAAATGAACAGCCAAATAAAGTATATATAACTGCTTTATCTTTTTTTGAAGCAGGGGCTTATGCATCTGCACAGGCGCTATTTGATGACCTTCAGAAATCAAACGCCCCACTAATAGCATCTGATGCGGCCTATTATTATGCAGTTTGTGCCATTCGATTAAATCAACAGCAAGCCGAACAATACTGTGAACGCTTTTTGGAACGTTACCCCACTAGTCCGAGAAAAAACACTATTTATCTTGATGCGGGTAACTACTACTTTGCTAACGCAAAATATGCTTATGCTCGGAAATGGTATCAGAATGTGTCAGCTGAGCTCTTGGACGATGACATAAAGGATCAGTTTTATTTTAATAATGGATACGTAAATTATGTCACAAAGAATTTCAAACAGGCGAAAACAAATCTCACTAAAGTTGAATTTTCTGAGGTTTATGGGTCACAAGCTAAATACTATATTGGTTTTATAGCATATGAAGGGGATGATTATGACAATGCCTCAAAATATCTAGATCAAATTTCAAATAATCAACGCTACTCAAACGAATTAAATTATTTTCAGGCTGATTTGAATTTTAAACTAGGGGCTTTTAACAAAGCCATTGATGTCGCCCAAAGGGCTCTTGAAAACGCTGATCGAAATGAAACTTCTGAGTTGTCAAAAATTATTGGGGAAAGCTATTTTAACTTGAGGAAATATAAAAAAGCCATTCCTTATTTAAAAGCTTACAAAGGCAATAAGGGGAAGTGGACCAATGTTGATTTTTATCAGTTGGGATATGCCTATTACAAGCAAAATGATTTTGAAAAGGCAATAAGTGAGTTCAACAAAATTATAGGCGGTAATAATTCCGTTGCTCAAAATGCATATTATCACTTAGGACAGAGTTACATTAATTTAGACAAAAAGCAACAAGCCCTGAATGCTTTTCGAAAGGCTTCGGAAATGGGTTTTGATGATAAAATTAAAGAGGATGCTTGGTTCAACTACGCAAAACTTAGTTACGATATTGGCAACCCTTATTTGTCTACCCCAATTGTCCTAAATAATTTTTTAAAGAATTATCCAAAATCACCTTTCAAAGAATCTATTGAACTTTTATTGGTAGACTCCTATATCTCATCCAAAAATTATAAAGAAGCACTATTGCTATTGGAATCCAATATGAATAATGTGCTAAAGTCCAGTTATCAGAAAGTTCTTTTGTATAGGGCATTAGAGCTATACAGCGCTAATGTATTTGATGGAGCACAAACAATGTTGCAAAAAGCCATTTCACTAGGAATTGATCCTTTTATCACAGCAAGAGCAAACTATTGGAATGCAGAAATTGAGTTTTTAAGTTTAAACTTTGAGTCCGCCCTTGATGGGTTTTTGAGATTTAAAAACAGTACCATTAGTTCAACTGCTCCAGAGTTTGAGTATTTGAATTATAACCTTGGATATGCTTATTTTAAATTAAAAAAATACTCAAAAGCCATTGCTGCTTTTAAGTCATTTCTTTCAAGTGATTTAGAAAATAATAATCATGTAAATGATGCTTTACTACGCTTAGCAGATGCTTATTATGTAACCAAGGCCTATCAAAATGCTATTGAAGCTTATACAAAAGTGATTTCTAATAGAGCTCCATTGTCAGATTATGCTATGTTTCAAACGGCAGTTAGTTTTGGGTTTTTAGGACAAACTTCAGACAAGATAAGTACTCTAAAAAAGGTTTTTACTTATAAAAGTTCTTCTTATTTGGATCAGGTTTATTTTGAATTGGGAAATACATACAATAATTTAGGAAACACTGAAAAAGCTCTAGAGGCGTATACAACTGTAATAGAAGATTACAGCAAAAGTATCTTAGTGTCAAAGGCACTTTTACGCAAAGGATTGTTGCTTTACAACATAAACAAAACATCAAAAGCATTGGCGGTTTTTAAACGAGTTGCGGCTGAATATCCTGCTACTCCTGAGGCTTTTCAGGCCATCAGTTCTGCACGCTCAATTTATGTTGATAACGCTGATGTTGATAATTACGCAAAATGGGTGGGTACCCTGAGTTATGCAACTATTTCTGATAAAGAGTTGGATAGAACTGCTTATGAAGCCGCTGAAAAACAATACTTGGAAAATAATGCAGATAAAGCGATTTCATTATTTAATGACTACATAGTTAAATTTCCAAACGCAGCCCAGATCACAAAAGCACATTTCTATTTAGCCGCTTTATACTTCAAACAAAATCTTAGAGAAAATGCATTGCCGCATTATGAGTTTGTTATTGAACAATCTACAAATGAATTTACTGAACAAGCACTTCAGAAAGTCTGTGCGCTTAAGCTTCAACTTAAATTGGATGCTAAGCAAGCTTTGAACCGCTTGGAAATGGAAGCCAAAAATCCTCAAAATATTCTATTTGCTCAGTCTAATTTGATGAAAATAGCTTACAAGGAAGAGGATTTTTCTATGGCATTAAACTATGCTCAAATCATAATAGAGAACCCAAACACTGATCAATACATAAAAAATGATGCGCATATCATTACTGCAAGATCTGCTATTAGCTTGGAGAATGACGATTTGGCGAGAACATCTTACGAAAATGTAGCTGCGACAAACTCTACTTCTTATGGTGCTGAGGCAAATTATTTTGCTGCATTTTTCAAACATAAAGACAGTGCATTTACTGAATCCAATAAATTGATTCAACAACTGATTCAGCAACACCCGAGCAATAGAACCTTTGCAGCTAAAGGTCTTTTACTTATGGCCAAAAATTATTATGCTCTAAATGATGCTTTTCAAGCTACATATATCTTAGAAAATATAATTAAAAATTTCTCTTCTTTTGATGTTCTAACTAAGGAAGCAGTTCAATTACTAGATATGTATCAACGAGAACTTTCAAAATCTAATGCATCAATCGAACTTCAACAAGACAAAACAAATAAGAATGAGAACTAAATACATACATATCATTTGTTTTTCTTTGGCTTTACTGATGTCTTTTCATAGTTTGGCTCAAGAGCAGATCGTCAACGACAGCCTAGATCCTCAGCTGGTTAGAGTAGTGAAGCCTTATTCTCCAAAAATCTCTGATGCTTTCAAATTAAAGCAATTACCTTCCTTGGAAAATCAAGAAATTCTAAATAATAAGTCTATAGATTATACAATTTTTTCATTTCCTGTAGCGTCTATTTTTACTCCTGCAAAATCAAAATCTATTGGCTTAGAACAACTCAAAAAAGAACGAAAATTTAGTAATGTTGCTGCCCTTTCTGTCGGGAATTATACCAATATTAACGGAGATTTATTTTTGAATAAATCTATAGCAAAGGGAAGACTAATTAGTGCTTATCTAAGTCATCAGTCTTCTCAAGGGGGCATCAAAGATTTGTTCTTAGATGACCTATTTTCAGAAAACACCGCTCAATTGAAATACAATGTCACTCAAGGCAATAAAAATTGGAACGTTCGAGCTGCTGCTCAGCGCTACTTGTCTCATTGGTATGGCTTGTCTAAAAATGCTGACACTGCGCCTACTCAATCCTTTAATACTAAACAAATTGTTTCAGTTTTTCAAATCAATGGTAGTTTGAGTTTAAATCAAGGGCTTGTTGAAGACGCTGAGGTCGAGGCCTACACCCTTTCTGATGATTATGACTCAAACGAATCACGAGCACAATTTAATACCCAGCTTAAATTAGAGGTTTTAGACAAATCTTTGGAAACCCAATTTGGGTTGAGTTTTTTAAAAGGAAGTTTTAAAGAAGGTTTTGCAGCAAACCAAGTTTTTGATTATGGGAATTTAGGAGTTTCATTTTCTCCTAAGTTCAAGTTCAATCTTTCCAGTTTTAACATCACGGCCGGATTTAAGGTCGTTTATTTTGATGATAACGAACGATCAAAACAGACCCTTCATGTTTATCCAAAAATAACAACAAGTTACGATGTTGTCGATTCAATTTTTATCGCATATGCAGGAGTTGAAGGAGATCTTGACCAGAACACATACAGAGATTTATATCTCGAAAATCCATTTATTGCACCCACCTTAAATATTCTTCCAACCTCTATGCCGTACAAGCTATTTGTGGGGACTAAGGGAAAGTTGGCAAATAGTGTATCATATGATGCTAGTGCTGTTTTTTCGCGGCAAAATGATGCAGTATTATTTCAGAAAAATGGTATACAATCAAATTTGAATAACCAGCCCTTCAGATATGGCAATTCTTTTGGTGTTGTATATGATGATATGGAAACATTTACTGTTCAAGGCTCACTTTTTTTTCAATTCAATAACTCGCTAAATATAACGACCAAAGCATCCTTTAGTTCTTACGGTTTGGATAATGAAGAAGAGGCATGGAATTTACCTAAGATTCAGGCCAGTTTAGAAATGCGATATCAACCTGCAAATCGTTTGAATCTAGGGTTTCAAGGCTATTATTTTGGTAAGCGTTTTGATCTTCATAAAACGGATATTTCTCAAGAAAACCAATCGCCTCAAACAACTGCTTTAGATGCCTTTATTGATTTGAACATTGATGCGTCTTATAGCCTCACTCCTAAGTGGTCTTTAACTTTAAAATTGAATAATATTCTTGGAAGGAATTACCAACGTTGGATGGATTTCTCTGCTCAGGGAGCTCAAGTTTCAGCCGGCGCTTTTTATAAGTTTGATTTTTAGTCTATTCCTTTTTTTTTATTTGTGCTAAAAAATCGTGATGAGGTCCTTCCTCGATTTTAATACACTGCAGACCAACAATTGAACAAGCTGTTTTTAATCGATCAAAATCAAGGTACATCCACTTAAACGAATCCTCTTTGCCTTTGTATCGAACGGTATATGCCAATTCGCCATAATATGCGTTGTGCGTATCTAACCAAACCCCTCCATCATCATCTTTAAACATGTATTTGATATCTGAGGAATCAATAAGGATTTGACCATTTTTGTTTAATAGCTTTTTTAAATGATTCAGGACTTTTGGAGTTTCTTCTAACGACTGGAAAACACCAGATCCGTTCATTAACAGCAGCAGAGTATCAAAGCGTTGTGTTTCATCTAAAACATTTAAAACCTCTGAATTATCTAATCCTCTGAGCTGACAACATTCAATAGCTTTTGGTGATATGTCTATCGATTTTACCTTGAAGCCTTTTGCTTTAAGATGTAAACTGTGACTTCCTGCACCACAGCCAATATCCAAAATACTGCCTTTAACCAATTCAAGGGCCGTTTGTTCTAGCTTGGGCATTTCATCATAAGTTCGAAACAAATAAGAAACGCTAAGGGGTTCTTCATCCGAAATACTGGTAGAAGTAAGGATATCCTCTTTGCATTTTCCAGTTTGAAAATCTAAAAGTGCAGTTCCAAAAACGTCGTTCATAAAGAGAATTTTTCATGTATTTTTGCATTATGCAAGACCAACTGAATGATTTACCTAAGCACGCCAAAGATAAGCATAAGGCACACAAAAATTTCTTTTCAAAGCTAAAAAAGAACCCCCCAAAAAAGTTAGATTACTTAATGCAGGACTTGCATGAGCAAGAATTCATGCGAACCAATTGTTTGGATTGTGCGAATTGTTGTAAAACTACAGGGCCACTTTTCACTGGAAAGGATATTGAGCGTATTTCAAAATCTTTTCGAATGAAACCTTCAAAATTCATAGAATCCTATCTCAGGATTGATGAAGACAACGATTATGTTTTACAATCTGTACCGTGTACTTTTTTAGGAGCCGATAATAAGTGTAGTATTTATGACATTCGCCCGAAAGCCTGCCGTGAATTTCCACATACTGATCGCCGGAAATTTCATCAAATTACTTCATTAACATTGAAAAATGTTAAGATTTGTCCAGCGGCCTACAACATTGTAGAAGCGCTGCGAAAAAAAATAAAATAGTATCTTTGTATATAACTAATTATGGAACAAATTCTTAATTATTTCGATACTATTCCTTCGCTTCACCGCAGTATTATTCTTGTTGGTGGATTGACGTTTTTTTGGATTTTGGAAGGGGCTTTACCATTAGTCAAGTTCAATTACAATAAATGGGGCCACGCTTTACCTAATTTATTTTTCACTGGAACAACCATTGTTGTGAATTTCAGTTTAGCATTTTTATTACTAAACTCATCGGATTGGGTAGTTGAGAATCAATTTGGAGTTTTAAATTGGCTTCCAGAAATGCCTTTGTGGCTATTTGTTGTTTTAGGGGTTTTATTAATGGATTTAATAGGCGCTTATCTTCCTCATTTTACAGAACATAAAATTAGACCACTTTGGATGATTCACTTGGTCCATCACTCGGATCCTAAAGTGGATACAACTACGGCAAACAGGCACCACCCTTTAGAAAGTGTAGTTCGTTATGTCTTTACGCTTTTTGGAGTATTTATTATTGGAGCCCCCATAGCAATTGTGATGTTGTATCAATCTCTATCTTTAGTAGCAACTCAGTTCAGTCATGCCAATATCAAACTGTCCAAAAAAACAGATCTAATACTTAGCTATATTTTGATTTCACCTGATATGCACAAGACGCATCACCATTACAAACTTCCTCACACAGATTCTAATTATGGCAATATTTTTTCCATATGGGACCGTGTTTTTGGCACCTACAGCTATTTGGATCGTGATGCACTTGTTTATGGCGTAGATACATTTCCGGATGAAAAAGAAAATAGCAGTTTAAAATCTTTACTCAAACAGCCCTTTCAGCCTTACAGAAAGCCCACTACGGATACAGAAGGTAATTTGCTCTAATCTTTTTGAATTTTTCTAATCCTTTTTGCCAGCTCTTTCTTATTTCAGCTACATCTAGCCCATTTTTAATTTGTGCTTGTAGCTTAGTTTGCCCCGCTAATTTTGTAAAAAATGGATTAAAAAATTCCTCTTTTTCACTACTGTATTTATAAGCGTCTATAAGCCACGTTAGGTTGATTGAATCTAAAACTTCTGAATTCCTTAGATCCCTTCCGTAACACTTAATAGATTTGTGTTTGGGGTTTTTCGCGCCTTTATTTGGTATAGGCGTAAAATGATAGGAGAATTTTTCAGGATTTAAAAATGGACTTCCAAAAACCTGAAATTGAGTTTCTGTACCTCGACCTGAACTTACGTTAGTCCCTTCAAAAAAACACAAGCTGGGGTATAAGTTTATGGCTTTTCCATTCGGAAGATTCGGTGAGGGTTTTATAGGTAAATTATAGTTTTTTTTGTGGTGGTAATTGTCCACAGGGATGATCCTTAACGAGCATTTAACCCCAGCCTTCAACCAGCCTTCTCCATTGATCATTCTTGCATATTCGCCAATGGTCATTCCATGTGTTACAGGAACAGGATGCATGCCTACAAAGCTTTTGTGCTCAAGCTCTAAAATAGGTCCGTCAATGTAATGGCTGTTGGGGTTTGGGCGATCCAAAACCAAAACAGGGATATTCAAAGCGGCACAAGTTTCCATTACATAATGAAGGGTAGAAGTAAAAGTGTAAAACCGCACCCCAACGTCTTGAACATCAAAAATAACAACATCTAAATCCTTTAACGCCTCAGGGTCGGGTTTTCGGTTTGAACCATAAAGTGAGACAATTGGCAGTCCTGTTTTGATGTCTACGCCGTCTTTGACATATTCGCCTGCATCAGCTTTTCCCCGGTATCCGTGCTCTGGGGCAAATACTTTTTTTATACTGACTCCAAGGCTTAAGAGGGAATCAACTAAGTGCGTATGTGCTTCAGATGAATTATTTGTAAAAATAGCTGAGGTTTGATTGGCTACAACACCTACATTTTTTTCTTTTAGTAAAGGAAGGTAAAGATTCAGCTGATTTGCGCCAACTACAATTTTTTCTTGAATTTGTTCACAAGGTCGGTTTCCACAGGAAAGAAGTACTACAACAAATAATAAAACTGTATTTTTGATAAACTTAAATTTCATTTTTTAATTTGAATTTCGAATTTTTCATCGCAAAACGCATCATTAGCGCAAAGTCCTATAAAAGTAGTGTTTCGGCACCAATAATAAAAATAGGAATAGCAGCAATTGTGATTAGTATTGTAGTAATGCTTATTGCGGTTGCAGTGAGTGTAGGTCTGCAGCAAAAAATTCGCGACAAAGCGGTAGCTTTCAACGGGCATATTACCATTTCTAATTTTGACACCAATATCTCAGAAGGTGCTCAAATCCCCATTTCTAAAAATCAAGAATTTTATCCTAAATTTTCGTCTGTAGCTGGTGTTGATTACGTTCAAGCTGTAGCTCATAAATTTGGGATTATTAGAACAGAAACTGATTTTGAAGCTCTTTTTGTAAAGGGTGTGGGTGAAGATTATAATTGGCGTTATTTTGACGATTTTTTGATTTCCGGACGCTTACCATTATACTCTAAAGACTACAGTCAGGAGGTTATTATTTCAGATTATTTAAGCCGTAGATTAAATTTGATTGTAGGGCAAACATTTCAAATGTACTTTTTAAAATCGGATACAAGTCGCCCTCCTAGAATTGTTAAGTTTGAAATTGTTGGAGTTTTTAATTCTGGTTTTGAAGAATTGGACCAATCATTTTTGATCGGGGACATAAAACATGTACAACGCCTCAACCGTTGGACTAAAGATCAAGTGGGTCAATTTGAGGTTTTTATTGAAGATTATTCGGCCTTAGATCAAAAAGGCGAGGAGGTTTATGCACAAACACCATCGTCTTTAAATGCTGAAACCATAAAGCAAAAATATGCGCTTATTTTTGAGTGGATTTCAATCTTTGATAAAAATACTTATGGTATTATTGGAATGATGATTTTAGTAGGGGTGATCAATATGATTACAGCCTTGTTGGTTTTGATTCTCGAGCGTACACAAATGATAGGGGTTCTAAAAGCTTTAGGATGTACCAATTGGCGTATTCAAAAAGTATTTTTGTACACTGCAAGCTATTTGGCTATTTCAGGCTTAATAATAGGGAATTTTATAGGTTTAACCCTTTTGTTTATTCAAAAATTATTTAGTCCAATTACGCTTGATCCGTCAATTTATTATGTTACAAAAGCTCCAGTTTACATTGATTGGACATATATATTAGGCTTGAATTTGATGACTTTTTTAGTCTGTTTTCTTGTCCTTATCATTCCTTCTTATCTAATTGCTAAAATAAATCCTGTGCAGGCCATAAAATTTGATTAATTAAACTTCATCAATATTCGTTTGCCCTGATTTTTTATTTGATGTAAATTTGTGCAAATTTCTAATATGAATTACGCCAATAATATTCTTGAAACTATAGGTCAAACACCACTTGTTAAACTCAACAAATTGACTGCAGAGCTTCCATGTTTAGTATTAGCAAAATATGAGACCTTTAATCCTGGAAACTCTGTAAAGGATCGTATGGCGTTACAAATGATTGAAGATGCAGAGGCTGATGGCCGTTTAAAGCCCGGAGGAACAATAATCGAAGGGACTTCAGGAAATACGGGAATGGGTCTAGCTTTGGCAGGAATTGTTAAAGGCTACAAGTGTATTTTTGTTTTAGCGGACAAGCAGTCCAAAGAAAAAATGGATATACTTCGTGCTGTTGGTGCTGAAGTAGTCGTTTGTCCCACATCTGTTGAACCTGAAGACCCTCGTTCATATTATTCTGTATCTAAACGTTTGGCCAAAGAAACACCAAACTCATGGTATGTAAATCAATATGACAACCCAAGCAATTGTAAAGCACATTTTTTGAGCACAGGCCCTGAAATTTGGGAACAAACCGATGGGAAGGTAACCCATTTTGTAGTGGGTGTTGGAACAGGTGGTACAATTTCAGGAGTTGGTAGTTATTTAAAAATGAAAAATCCAAATGTCAAAATTTGGGGTATCGATACTTATGGAAGTGTCTTTAAAAAATACCACGAAACAGGTATTTTTGACGAAAATGAAATTTATCCCTATGTAACTGAAGGTATTGGAGAAGATATTCTTCCCGCCAATGTAAATTTTGATATAATAGATGGATTTACCAAAGTAACAGACAAAGATGCCGCAGTCTATACCCAACGCTTAGCCAAAGAGGAGGGTATGTTTTTGGGTAACTCTGCTGGTGCAGCCATAAAAGGTGTATTGCAACTCAAAGAACATTTTGGACCGGAGGATGTCGTAGTGGTTCTATTTCATGACCATGGAAGCCGCTATGTCGGTAAAATGTTCAATGACGATTGGATGCGCGAAATGGGCTATTTGGACTAAATTCTCATAGCTTGTTTAAGCTGATTTTTTTTATTCTTCTAAAATGGTTAATTTTAAATCATGCAAGAAGACTTTTTACATTACGTCTGGTTGCATAAAAAATTCGCCCTCGAATCGTTATATACTACACAAAACCAATCGATTGTAATAAAATCGGTTGGTCAGCCAAATTGCAATTCAGGCCCCGATTTTTTTAATGCACAAATTTATATCGACGATCAATTGTGGGTAGGGACAGTAGAAATCCATGTTCAATCCTCGGATTGGTACGTGCATCATCACGAAAAAGATCCTGCCTATGACAATGTGATTTTACATGTTGTTTGGACGCATACCACTGAGGTCTTTAGGGCTGATAACTCTGTAGTGCCAACTTTGGTTCTTGAACCCTTTGTACATCTGCAACTTTTAAAAAATTATACTGCTTTAAAAAAAAATGAAGATCAATGGATACCATGTGCAACACAATTTTCTACAGTCAGTGATTTTGAAATTTCAAACTGGTTGGAACGACTGTACTTAGAACGTTTAGAACACAAATTCAAACCTATCCAAATACAACTTTTAAAGACAAATCAAGATTGGGAAGCGGTGATGTTTTGGCAATTGGCACGTGCATTTGGAGCCAAAGTAAATGCTGAAGAATTTTGGCAATTAGCAAAGTCTTTTCCTTTTTCAGTGTTTAGGAAAATTCAAAATAATCCCCTTTACATGGAAGCCTTGTTGTTTGGACAATCTGGCTTATTGGATGATGATGTTGAAGGCCCTTATTTCAGGGATTTGGTTATAACCTATCAGTTTTTAAAACAAAAATATAAACTAATCAAGCTTGAATTATTTTCTCTTAAATTTTTTAGATTGAGACCACCAAATTTCCCTACAATTAGACTCTCACAACTGGTTCAATTATACCACAAAAACACACATTTATTTTCAAAATTAATGCAAGCAAATACTTATGATAAGTTACATCAAATTCTAATCTGCGAAACTTCAGATTTTTGGCGATCCCATTACACTTTCAAAAACACATCTATAGAAAAAACGAAGCGTATATCTAAATCTTTTGCAGATTTACTCATTATTAACGCGGTTTTACCAATGATGTATGCGTATCGCTTGTTTAAAGGCGTAGATCAAGACGCCATCATTTCAATAATTAAAACAATACCCTCAGAAAAAAATAATATTGTTAATGCATTTAATAGGCTTAAACCGATTGCTAAAACTGCATTAGATTCCCAAGCTTTAATACAACTTAAAAGCAATTATTGTACGCAAGTAAAATGTGTACAATGTGGAATTGGTAGTGCTCTTTTGAACCGAAATGCTTAACTTGCAATGTGAAGTTATTTTATCAACTTTTATTTTATTTCCAGCGGCATGGATTTTATGTTTGTCAGCGCATAGCCGATCGTTTTGGAATGCGCGCTAAAGTTGTACGCACCTCTTTTATTTATGTCACCTTTGTAACTGTAGGCTTTGGTTTTGCGCTGTATTTATTTTTGGCATTTTGGTTACGCATCAAGGATATAATTTTTTCTAAACGCACCTCAGTTTTTGATATCTAGAATTATGTCCAGTCCTGTTGTAAAAATTTTCAGATCCAGACTTAATATAGCTATAATTCTGCTCACTTTTGTTTTTGTTATTGGAGTTTTTGGCTTTAAAATTATTTCAGATTTTTCTTGGATTGATGCAGCTTATATGACCGTTATTACCATCACAACTGTTGGGTTTGGAGAGGTTCAGCCTTTGGATCAAGAATCGAAAATATTTACGATATTTCTTATTTTGACAAGTGTCATCATAGTTGGATATGCCATTAAAGTTATTACAGAATACATAATTTCAAGAGATACTATAAATGAATTAAAACAAAAGAAAATGCAAAAGAAAATTGATGCACTTTCAGGCCATGTCATCATTTGTGGCTTTGGTAGAAATGGAAAACAAGCGGCTAAAAAATTAGCAACACACAACCGCACTTTTGTTGTGGTTGAAAAGGACGAACTTGTAACTCAGAAATACTTAAATGACATTAAACTTTTTGTGAATGGAAATGCCAATGAGGATGAAGTTCTAATTGCTGCTGGAATTCAAAGAGCTTCTTGCCTAATCTCTGCTTTACCTAATGATTCAGAAAATCTTTTTGTAGTCCTTTCCGCCCGCCAAATGAATTCTGAGATTAGGATTATAAGTCGCGCTTCACAAGAAAC
>Ga0102886_1000013_pt1 | contig 64684 bp, 50 predicted proteins | sample Colrivmet1550A02_FD_84499 | JGI IMG/M metagenome (GOLD analysis project Ga0102886, IMG submission 84499) | Estuarine microbial communities from the Columbia River estuary - metaG 1550A-02 | ecosystem: Environmental > Aquatic > Marine > Intertidal zone > Estuary | place: USA: Columbia River... | reverse complement strand
TCTTCAATCCTTGTGATAAAATAAGTTACTTCTTCTGGAATGTTAGCATACCAAATCAACATGAATTGGGAGAACCACAAATAGGTCCAAAATACACTTATAGCAAACATGAACTTTGCCAAGTCATGCAAGTGACTATCGTTTACAAATTCCATAAGGCCCTTTGCCTTTAAATAAATTGTAATGAGTGCGATTACTGTAATTCCACTAACAAACATACTTGCGAAAACATACCACCCAAACAATGTGCTGAACCAGTGTGGATCAACACTCATAATCCAATCCCAAGACATCATGGATTCTGTGTATATATAGAACACCAGAAACGCTGCTGAAATTCTAAAATTTTTCTTGAAGTTGCTGTTATCATTCACATCAGCCAAATCTTGTGCTAATGAGAATTTTCTGGAAAAATAACGGTACAAACTCCATCCTGCAATAAATATTAAGCCTCTAATAGCAAACCATGTTTTGTTGAGCCAACCCGATTTTCCTTGAATAAGTTCATCATGGGCAACAACCTCTGGATCCATCCATATAAAAAGATGATCTCCAGCCCAAAGACCAATACCCAAAACGATAAGCGCACCAGGCAATAGATAATAAGTAATGGCTTCCATGACTCTAAAAAGTACTGGTGACCACCCTGCTTGAGCCGCATACTGAATTCCGTAAAATGCAAGAACACCAAGAGAAATCATCATAAAGAAAAACGCTGCTACATACAATGCAGCATAAGGCCTATTGTGCATTTGATGCAAAACATGTTCGGCGTGCTCATCGCCGTGGTGGGCTTCTTCTTGGTGGTGATCATCTTCAATAGATGCATGAATCATTGCTGCATGAGTCTTAGCATCATCATGAGTCTCAGAAGCGCTATGGTGTGCATCTTCTTCAGCCAAGAGTAACTTAACATCTTCCAAGCTAAGGTGATGAGATGAATTATAGCTCGAAATCCATCCAATTGCTCCAACAATGATTAGAACAAGAGATGTAATTTTTAATCTTTTTGAAAACGTGTACATGTTTTATTTATGTTTTACTTTTCTTTATTTTAATAATTTTGCTCTTAACGACTCTACATACGCTGTAACCTGCCAACGTTCTTCTTCGTTAATCAAATTTGCGTATGAGCCCATTGAATTTTTACCATAATATATAACATGGTATATACTTCCTGCTGTTATCGCACGATCTGCATAACTTGGTACTCCTAATATTTTTTCACGCTTTACCAATTTTCCTTGGCCAGCTCCTTTATTCCCATGACAAATTCCACAGTAAATATCATAGAGCTCCTTACCCCTTTTAGTGTCAATTTCAGACACTTCTAAAGGGGACTTTAAGGTTTTCAATGCGGTTTCGTAACCCTCGTTGGTGTTTTCATAATCATATAGCGAATATCCTCTGGCAATAGTCCCTTCAACAGGAATTAATGCTTCTTGGCTATTTGGAAAAACCTCGTATTCACCATAAGCTTCGTAGCCAACGGGCGCATACATGTTTGGGAAAAATTGATAGTTCGGTCTGCTGTTGTCTTGGCAAGACCAAAGAGTTGAACCAATCAATACTAGAATGAATATTTTGGATACACTTTTCATAGGTCTAATGTGCTTCTTTTTCAATAACATGCACTTCTACTGCACCTGTTTTGGTTAATAGCGTTTTTAATTGTTTCTCATTGTCATGAACAGAGATTTCCATCAAAAAGTGGTCATCTGTTGTTCTCGGATCTGGATTTTCAGCATTTTTGAATGGCCACATTCGACTTCTTAAATAAAATGTAATTACCATTAAATGCGCTGCAAAAAATACAGTAAGCTCAAACATAATCGGCACGAAGGCTGGCATATTTTCAATATAACTGAAACTTGGTTTACCGCCAATGTTTTGTGGCCAATCCTCAATCATAATAAAATTCATCATGGTGATGGCAACGGTGAGCCCCACACAACCATACATAAATGCTGCAATGGCAATACGAGTTGGGGCAAGCCCCATAGCCTTATCTAATCCGTGAACTGGAAAGGGGGTGTAAACTTCTTCGATGTGGTGCTTTGCTGCCTTTACAGTTTTCACTGCAGACATCAATACATCATCGTCTGTATACAAGGCATGAATAACTTTTGATGCTCCCATACTTAGTCTTTTTTCTTTTTAGGTTTTCTTGTCGCTTTAGGCTTTTTGGATGTACGGTCGTCTGAACCTGTCCCAACCAAACTGTCTCCAGCTTCTCTAATATTTTTATAACGCTGACCAGAAGACTTCAAAATTGTTTTTACCTCTGCTTGAGCAATCACTGGGAAAGTTCTTGAATAAAGTAAAAATAACACAAAGAAGAAACCAATGGTTCCAATAAAAATTCCAATATCTACAAACGTTGGCGAAAACATAGTCCATGAGGATGGCAAATAATCTCTGTGCAACGATGTAACAATAATTACAAAACGCTCAAACCACATTCCTATATTCACTACAATAGAAATGGCAAATGAAAACATGATGCTAGTTCTTAATTTCTTAAACCACATAAATTGTGGAGAGAATACATTACAAGACATCATTGCCCAATATGCCCACCAATAGGGACCTGTAGCTCTATTTAAGAATGCATATTGCTCGTATTCTACTCCAGAATACCATGCAATAAATAACTCAGTGATGTATGCTACACCTACAATTGACCCTGTAATCATGATTACAATGTTCATCAATTCGATGTGTTGTACTGTGATATAATCTTCAAGATTACACACTTTTCTCATAATGATAAGAAGTGTGTTTACCATTGCAAATCCAGAGAAAATAGCACCCGCCACAAAATATGGAGGAAAAATAGTGGTGTGCCATCCTGGAATTACAGATGTGGCAAAGTCAAAAGATACAATAGTGTGAACTGAAAGGACAAGTGGTGTGGCCAATCCCGCTAGGACCAAGGATACTTCTTCAAAGCGTTGCCAATCTTTTGCTCTTCCTGACCATCCGAAACTCAATAAAGAATAAATTTTCTTTTGAAAAGGACGAACGGCACGATCGCGAATCATTGCAAAATCAGGTAATAATCCAGTCCACCAGAATACTAATGAAACCGATAGGTATGTGGAAATCGCAAATACATCCCATAATAAAGGAGAATTAAAATTCACCCATAGTGAGCCAAATTGATTTGGAATAGGCAATACCCAATACGCCAACCAAGGACGGCCCATGTGAATGATTGGAAATAATCCTGCCTGAATTACAGAAAATATCGTCATGGCTTCAGCTGATCTATTAATCGCCATACGCCATTTTTGTCTAAATAAAAGAAGTACTGCAGAAATAAGTGTTCCAGCATGTCCAATACCTACCCACCAGACAAAGTTAGTAATATCCCATGCCCAACCAACAGTTTTATTTAATCCCCAGGTTCCTATTCCTGTAGATATTGTATAAATCATACACCCAAGACCCCAGCCAAAAGCGGCTAAGGCTATAGAGAACACAATCCACCACTGTTTATTTGCTTTTCCTTCTACTGGTGCAACTACATCAAGAGTGACATCGTGGTATGATTTTTCACCTGTTACGAGTGGTCTTCTTATCGGTGCTTCGTAATGAGACGCCATAGTTTAATTTTATTTCTTTGTTAGTTATGCTTCTTTCGTGTTTCTTACTTTTACTTGATAGACTACATTCGGTTTTGTGCCAACATGCTCTAACAGATGATAAGCCCGCTCATCATCTTTAAGCTTTGTAACCTCATCTTTTTTATTGTTGATGTCACCAAAAACAATTGCGCCACTATCACAAGCCGATGAACAAGCCGTTTTAAAGCCATTAACATCTACTGGTCTACCGTCACGTTTGGCATCCAAAATTATTTTTTGTGTCATTTGTATACACATCGAACATTTTTCCATGACCCCTCTCGAACGTACCGTTACATCAGGATTGATGACCATACGCCCTAAGTCGTTATTCATGTGATAATCAAATTCATCATTCCCATTATATAGGAACCAATTGAATCGACGTACTTTATAAGGGCAGTTGTTTGCACAATAACGCGTCCCAACACAACGGTTGTACGCCATGTGGTTTTGTCCTTGTCTTCCGTGCGAACTTGCCGCAACTGGACAAACTGTTTCACATGGTGCATGATTACAGTGTTGGCACATGATTGGCTGGAAGGCTACTTGTGGATTTTCGGATGGTAATTCCATTTCACCAAAAGTACTTAGCGAACTTCCTAATCCTGCTATATTATCTTTTGTCTGGTTATCCCCTTCAAAGGTCTCATCAGAAGAGTAATAGCGGTCAATTCTCAACCAGTGCATATCACGGCTTCTTCTGATTTCTTCTTTTCCTACAACAGGGACGTTGTTTTCGGCATGACATGCTATCACACATGCACCACAACCCGTACAAGAATTTAAATCTATAGAAAGATTGAAGTGATGCCCAATGGAACGATCAAACTCATCCCAAAGATCGACATCTGGAGAACTCACTGGAGTTTCAATGTGATTTAAAGAAACTACCGCTGTTGGGTTCCATTGCTCTGCATCTTTAGTGTTGAAAATTTCTAAAGTGGTTTCCTTTATGATATCTCCACGCCCCATCAATGTATTGTGTAATTGTACACAAGCAAATTCGTGTTTCCCTGCTGCAGCTTCTATAGAAACTGAAGGAGTGGAATTAAAATTTTGATAAAGTGGATAGGCATTTACTCCTGTTTGCATTTCTTCTTTCAGTCCAGCGCTACGGCCATACCCAAAAGATAGTCCGACAGTTCCTCTTGCTTGTCCTGGTTGAATTATCACAGGTGCTTTAACGGTTGCTCCATTGACGGTTACATCAGCATAGGTTCCATTCAAGCCTCCATTAGCATCGTTCGTGTTTTCAAAACCTAACTCCTTTGCATCTGCTGCAGATACAGTTAGATAGTTATCCCATGTTGTACGGGTTAATGGATCTGGAAATTCTTGTAGCCAAGGGTTGTTGGCTTGTTGTCCATCACCCATCCCTGTTTTTGGATAAAGAGTTAACTCAAAAGATGCAGACTTCACTTTTGCTAAAGCACTGACCGCAACAGACGCATCAATTGATTTGACTGAGACAGCTGTGGTGTCAACAGTTGCAGAGCTAGAAGCAGTAAAAACGCCATCGTGAAGTGCGTTATTAAATGATTCGCCTTTTAGAATGTCCGAAATCCAAAATGATTTTGTGTATTCATTATATGATTTTGTGCTTCCGCTGAGAACCAGAAGAACATCTTGAAATTGTTTGGTGTTGAACAATGGACGAATTGTTGGCTGTATAAGCCCATATTGGCCTGATTTAGTTTCTAAATCACCCCAAGATTCGAGATAGTGAGGTGCCGCAGCTACAAATTCAGAAGCAGATGCAGTTTCGTCGTTTTTCATGGAAAAAGTCACCGATAATTCAGTCTTTTTTAGTCCTTCAATAAAGGCTGCTGCATTTGGTAAAGTATATGCTGGATTTACACCAGCCATTATTACTGCACCAACTTTTCCTGAATTCATATCAGCTACAAGTTTTGCAACGGCAGCATCATTCCCTTGACGCGTTAAAATTGTGGTCTTTGGGTCGAATGCTTTACTGTTTAAAAATGCATTAATTTCCAAAACTAAACTTTGAGCATACAAATCTTGAATTCCTGTAAGAACAACAGCATTAGATCCTGCTTTCAACACTTCACGTGCAGCGGCATCTACTGCAGATTCAATTCCCGCAGGCAAGGTTACATTTACAGAAGTTCCTGTAAGTTTTCCATAAAGTCTTGCTAGTGCACGTTTTTGCTGAGATGGTTTTAGTGGTACTCGTTTATCCGCATTTGCTCCAGAAAGTGTCATATTCGACTCAAACTGTATATGACGAGACATACTTCCATTTTGTGGTACGCGTCCTTTAGCGTAGGCTGCATCAAGTCCACCACCTTGCCAATCTCCAAGAAAATCTGCTCCTATAGAAACAATTGTTTTTGCTTTCGAAAAATCATAGTTTGCTAATCCCCTTCGGCCATACTTAGCTTGGTATGCGTCTGCAGCTGCAGATTCGGAGATAGCATCGTAAACTACATGAGCGGTATTCGCGAAGCTGTCTTGAAAATCTGAAATTAGTTTAGATGTACTTGGACTAGCAAAAGTTTGAGTCAACAAAACCACTTGTTTCCCCGTATCTTTAAGTGCCTCAAGTTTTTGTCCTAATTCATTGTAAAAAGCGTCCCAAGTTATCGCTTCCCCACCTTTGGTAGGTCCTACAACACGCTGATTATCGTACAAGTCCAGAACAGATGCCTGAACTCTTGCATTAACACTGCCATTAGCTTTTGCTAGTGAATTGGACTCCACCTTGATGGGTCTTCCTTCTCTTGTTTTAACCAGTAGGCTTGCAAAATCATACCCATTTGATATAGCAGTAGCATAATAATTTGCAACGCCTGGAATGATTTGCTCTGGTTGAACTACATAAGGGATAGACTTTATCACAGGCCCCTCGCAAGCAGCTAAGGAAGCTGCAGCGGTACTAAACCCAACGTATTTTAAGAAATCACGACGCGTTGTTTCAGAAGATTCCAAAGTGGGCTTGTCTCCTAGAAACTCATCCACAGGAATTTCCTCTACAAATTCTTTGTGTTTAAGCGTCTCAACGGCAGAGCTTTGGTTCGGGTTTAGCTCCTCAACACTTTTCCAGTATTTCTTGTTTGATGACATATATTATAGTGTTACTTAAATCTTTATTAATTGTTTAATAGTGGCATTTTCCACATTCCAATCCACCCATTTGGGCCGCTGTTAATTTATCAACGCCATATTTCTTTGATAGTGCTTCATGAATTTTTTCGTAGTAGCCATTGTCATTAACTTTTACGTTTGTTTCTCTATGACAATTGATGCACCAACCCATAGTCAGTGGTGAATATTGGTACATAACTTCCATCTCCTCAACAGGTCCGTGACATGTTTGACATTCTAAGCCCGCTACTGAAACGTGTTGCGAATGGTTAAAATAGGCAAAGTCTGGGAGGTTGTGAATTCTAACCCACTTAACAGGCTTGGTTTTACCTGTGTACTTCTGTTCTGCATCATTCCAACCAACAGCGTCGTAAAGCTTTTGGATTTCACCATCATAAAATTCTTTACTATACTCTTCTGTGGCCGTTGATGGCGCTACTTCATATATAGATTTGTGACAGTTCATACACACATTCAACGAGGGTATTCCAGAGTGCTTACTCACACGTGCTGAGGAATGGCAGTATTTACAATCAATACCATTGTCTCCTGCATGTATTTTGTGCGAATAATGAATAGGTTGAATAGGTTCGTAGCCTTGATCAATTCCCACTTGCATAAAGTATCCGTATACGAAATAAGCACTGGACAACAAAAAGAAGACTGCGGTGACCAGTAACAAAAATTGGTTTTTCAGAAATGCTTTCCAAAGTGATGGGCGCTTTACGGCTTCTTGAATCTCAACTTCATTTGCAACGGCAAACCTCCTTAGAGTTTTGTTAACTAAAAATAACCCAAGTGCAAGTAATGCAAAAAGGATTGCCAATGCTCCTAGGATGACATCTTTTGACAAACCTCCTTCTGTGGTTGAAGGGGCTGTTCCAGCGGTGGCTGTTACTGCAACAGGCACTGCTTTATCTTGTGCGGTGTAGGCGAGAATATTGGAAATATCTTCATCCGAAAACTGAGGAAAAGCAGTCATTGCGGCGCCATTGTACTCAGCATAAATTTTGTTGGCGTATGCGTCTCCTGATTTTATCACTGCAGCACTATTTCTAATCCATGCATTCAACCATTCGCGATCCAAACCTTCGTCTTCACTAAGTCGGTTTTCGACATAGCGAAGGGCTGGTCCTGTCATTTTTTTGTCCAGTTGATGACAGGCTGCACAATTAGCATTAAATAGCGACTTCCCTTTAACGGGGTCAGCGTCTTGTGCAAGTAGTGGTGAATAAAAAATAGATAAAAATAATAAGCTCAAAAGGATGAGTTTCGAGAGGGGCTGAAGGATGTTTTCCTGCTTCATATCAACGTTTGGAGTGGTTTCTAAACTTTGGCGCAATTTTTTCATGTAAATAAGATCAAAAATCTATTAACAAAAATTTATGCAAAAATAAGACATAAAGACGATTATTGAAATGATAGATTATGCTAAATTTTAATTTATATCCATTCTAAATAATATTAGATTTTTGTTTTAAATTTATTGATTTACATTTGTAAAATGAACATTGAATTATGAAGCTAAATTTTTTGAAACTATTTTTTATCATTGCCTTGTTTTCAGGTCCTCTTTTAGCACAAGAAGGTGCAGTAAATATTAACAAAAGTGAAGCTATTGATCGCTTGATTGAGCTAAAAAAAGAAGCCAATAAAGAAATAAATTTTAATAAAATACAAATTTACAGTGGGCCTAGAGCTGGCGCAGAACAAGCGCTTTCATCATTTCGCTCTTTTTACTCAGACTATTCTTCAGAGATGAAATATGAGACGCCAAATTATAAAATATGGGTTGGTGATTTTAGAACAAAAATTGAAGCAGATCGTGCTCTTATAGCAATTAAAAAGAAATACCCAAACGCCTTTATTTTTACGCCTAAAAAAAGTTAAAAATCAATACAAAAATCTAGCCTAAAGTTTCTTTTTAACAGCAACCTCTTGGAAAGCTTCAAAAACGTCTCCTAACTGAATATCGTTATAATTCTTGATTTGCATTCCACAATCATATCCTTTGGACACTTCTTTTGCGTCGTCTTTAAAGCGTTTTAATGAAGTCAGTTCTCCGGTATAAATCACTACACCTTCTCTAATGATACGGATTTTAGAGCTTCTATAAATTTTACCATTGGTGACCATACATCCTGCGATAGTACCAATTTTGGAAATTTTAAAGGTTTCTCTAATTTCGGCAGACCCTGTAATTTCTTCTTTAAACTCAGGGGACAACATTCCTTCCATCGCATCCTTCAAATCATTGATCGCATCGTATATAATGGAGTACATACGGATATCAATTTCTTCTTTTTCAGCAATTTGTCGCGCGTTACCCATTGGGCGAACGTTGAAGCCAATAATGATAGCATCAGAAGCCGATGCGAGGAGAACATCGCTCTCTGTAATAGCGCCCACAGCTTTGTGTATAATGTTGACTTGAATTTCTTCAGTGGATAGTTTTTGGAACGAATCGGTAAGCGCTTCCACAGAACCATCAACATCTCCTTTAAGTATTATGTTTAGCTCTTTAAAGTCGCCAAGCGCAATACGTCTGCCAATTTCGTCAAGAGTGATATGACGCTGTGTACGAACAGATTGTTCTCGCTGCAATTGAGTTCTTTTAGCAGCAATTTGTTTGGCTTCTCGTTCGTCTTTAAAGACTGTAAATTTATCTCCTGCTTGTGGCGCACCATCCAAACCTAATATTGAAATTGGTGTAGAGGGCCCAGCTTCAAAAATTTCTTGTCCCCTTTCGTCATGCATAGCTTTGACTTTCCCACTATTTTTCCCGGCAAGTACATAATCCCCAACACGCAAGGTTCCTGCCTGCACCAATACTGTAGACACATAGCCCCTACCTTTATCTAAAAAGGCTTCAACAATTGTCCCCACCGCGGGTTTATCTGGGTTAGCTTTGAGTTCTAATAGTTCTGCTTCTAACAGCACTTTTTCTAAAAGTTCTTGTACCCCGTCTCCATTTTTTGCGGAGATATCATGCGACTGAATTTTACCACCCCAATCTTCAACCATAAGGTTCATGTTGGCAAGTCCTTCTTTAATTTTATCTGGATTTGCTGTTGGCAAATCAACTTTATTTATTGCAAAGATAATGGGCACACCAGCAGCTTGGGCATGTGAAATAGCCTCTTTTGTTTGGGGTTTAATATTATCATCTGCGGCGATTACAATAATGGCTATATCAGTAACTTGAGCACCTCTTGCACGCATCGCCGTAAAAGCCTCATGCCCAGGTGTGTCTAGAAATGCTATTTTTTGACCAGAGTTTAAAGTCACGCCATAGGCCCCGATATGCTGTGTTATCCCACCTGACTCTCCAGCAATAACATTTTCCTCCCTAATGTAATCCAATAATGAAGTTTTACCATGATCGACATGGCCCATAACGGTTACAATGGGTGCGCGTTCTAATAAATCCTCTGCTTTGTCCTCTACTTCCTCGATGTTTTCATCTATGTCGGCAGTAACAAAATCTACAGTGTAACCAAATTCCTCAGCAACAATTGAAAGAGTTTCTGCGTCTAAGCGTTGGTTCATCGTAACCATCATCCCTAAAGACATACATGCAGAAATAATTTCTGTAACGGAAACATCCATCATTGTAGCAACTTCATTGGCTGTGACAAACTCAGTCACTTTTAATGTTTTACTTTCTAATTCTTGTTGCTCTAAGTCCTTTTCCGTTTGTTGACGGTGTTGGTCACGTTTATCCCTTCTGTATTTAGCTCCTTTACCCTTAGTTGATTTGCCTTGGAGTTTTTCTAAAGTCTCTCGTACTTGTTTTTGAACTTCTTCTGCGGTTGGCTCAACCTTAGGAGTTTGAGGTTTAGGTTGGTTTCTTCCTCTGTTGGAACGAGATTTCTGACCTTGATTTGGGCCTCCAACCTTGCTAATTCTTTTTCGTTTCTTTTTGGAATCAGCAGAGTTTGATTGGTTTTTATCTTTGGCCGCTGCTGGCTTTTTTGGTTTGTTAAACTGAGAAAGATCGATGGTTTGACCTGTTGATTTTGGCCCAGATAACTTAGCGTACTGAGTTTTTACTGTTCCTGATTCGGTTTCTGGTTCTGCTGAAATATCCTTAGTGGATTTTTCTACAGCATTTGCTGCTTTTGCTTCAGCTGGTTTTTCAGTTTCTACCTTAGTAGGTTTGACCGGTTTAGGATCTTCTTTTTTGGGTTGAGGTTTTGTTGGATTCAAATCTATTTTTCCAACTTTTTTGGGCCCTTCAAAAGTCGTCTTGGCCTTAATAACTTTTTTGGCCTCTTCTTCCTTCTTTAGTTTCTCTTCTAGCTCAAGTTCACGTTGTTGACGAAGTGCTTCTTTTTCCTTTTGTTTGGCTTCTCCAACTTCTTTTGAAGCAACTTTTTTGCTGGCATCAGTTTGAAACTCCCCTGAAAGAAGTTGATACACTTCAGCAGAAATTTTGGTTGTTGGACGTTTCTCAATCTCTATGTTTTTTGACTCCAAAAAGTCAATAGCACGATCCATCGAGATGTTCAACTCCCTCAATACTTTACTTAGTCTAATGATATCAGCCATAAATTGCCTTTGTTGTTTTTTTATTCTTTAAAATTTGGGCCAGATCATTCAATCTGGGTGCCAATATAATTAAAATTTTAATCTTCGAATTCTTCTTTTAAAATTCGCATTACGTCATCAATAGTTTCTTCTTCCAAATCAGTTCGTTTTACCAAGTCTTTGACGTCTTGTTCTAATACGCTTTTAGCAGTATCCAAACCGGCTTTCGCAAACTCTTCGATAATCCAAGATTCGATTTCGTCAGAGAATTCAGAAAGTTCTACATCCTCTTCAACTCCTTCTCTGAAAACATCAATTTCGTAGCCCGTAAGACGTCCTGCAAGACGGATATTGTGTCCTCCACGGCCAATGGCCTTACTAACTTCTTCAGGCTTAAGTATAACTTCGGCTCTTTTAGTTTCTTCGTCTAACTTGATCGAAGTAACACGCGCTGGGCTTAAAGCTCTTGTGATAAACAATTGTAAATTGTTGGTGTAATTGATAACATCGATGTTTTCATTACCCAGCTCACGAACAATCCCATGGATACGCGAACCTTTCATCCCAACACATGCCCCAACTGGGTCAATTCTGTCATCGTAGGAGTCGACAGCAACCTTAGCTTTTTCACCTGGTATTCTGACAACATTTTTAATAGAAATCAATCCGTCGAATACTTCTGGGATTTCCTGCTCAAATAATTTTTCCAAAAATGCTGGCGCTGTTCTAGACAATACGATATTAGGTTTATTGCCTTTCAACTCTACACTTTCAATAATACCACGAACATTCTCTCCTTTTCTAAAGAAATCAGATGGGATTTGCTTATCTTTTGGTAAAATAAGTTCGTTCCCCTCATCATCCAAGAGAATAACTGCACGGTGACGGATATGGTGCACTTCAGCAGTGTAAATTTCTCCTTCAAGGTCTTTAAATTGCTTGTAAATATTGGTGTTATCATGTTCTTGAATCTTAGAAATTAGATTTTGACGAAGCGCCAAAATAGATCGTCTTCCCAAATCAAATAGCTTTACTTCTTCTGAAACATCTTCACCTACTTCAAAATCTGGTTCAATTTTTTGAGCTTCAGATAAAGAAATTTCTTGGTTTTCGTTTTCAACTTCGCCGTCAGCCACAACAATTCTGTTGCGCCAAATTTCTAAATCACCCTTGTCTGGGTTGATAATAATGTCGAAGTTATCGTCATCACCAAATTTCTTTTTTAAGGCATTCCTAAAAACATCCTCAAGAATGGCCATAAGGGTCACACGGTCTATGAGTTTGTCATCCTTAAACTCCGAAAACGAATCGATTAATGCTAAATTTTCCATAATGTGGTTCTTAACTTAAAATACTAATTTTATTTGTGCTTTATCAATGTTTTGATAAGGAATGGTGGCTGTTTTTTGAACAGTAACCTTTCCTTTTCCAATAGGCTTTGGTTCTCTAGCCTTCCATTCCAAAACAATTTCATTTGTGTCAGCAGCGGTCAAAACTGCTTCAAACTTTTCATTTTCAATTGTTTTGAGTTTAAGCGTACGGCCAATATTTTTTTGATATTGACGCTGATGTACTAAAGGAGTTGTCGCACCTGCAGAGGACACCTCTAATGAAAAGTCTTGTTCCTCACGATCAAGATTATGTTCAATTGCACGACTTATAAATATACAGTCTTCTACTAAAACACCCTTGTCGCCATCAATAACAATGCGGATCTTGTTTCCATCTAGAATTTCAAAATCAATGAGAAACAAATCAGGCCTGTTTTCAAGCCCTTCCTCCAATAATTCTTTTACGCTATCTCTAAACATTTGGTATAAAAAGAGGGGACTTTCCGTCCCCTCACATTTTTTTTTCTTACTACGGTGCAAATATAAGGGATTGCAGACGGTTTTTACAAGTTTTTGTGAAGGTTTATTGTTTTTTTTTAAAAAATAAAAAGCTTTAACAGAAGTTAAAGCTTTTCTTGTTGGCCCACTAGGGCTCGAACCTAGACTCTTCTGGACCAAAACCAGACGTGTTGCCAGTTACACCATGGGCCAATTTATTAATGAGGATGCAAATTTAGAACAAAACTTTGGTTGCACAAATATTTTTTAAAATAATTAGCTGATCAATTATTTGGTTTATTTTATAAACTAGTTTATATTTGAAAAACTAAAACCTATTTTATTATGAATCATTCAGAACAAATAAACCTTATTAATGACGCTATTAATAAGACTAAGGAACAACTTAAACCAACATCAGTAAATTTTATTTTTTGGGGGTTGCTTATTTCGATTATGAGTATAATTCATTATTCTTTTCCTGAGTTAATTCAGAAAACGGCTTATTCTTCTCTTTTATTTTGGACTCTTATACCTGTAGTAGGTATGATTTTTACCATTGTTTACAATATAAAGATTGGTGGGCGCATAGGCTACGAAACGCATATTGGGCGTGCTCTAAAGCTAGTTTGGGGTGTTTTTAATATAGCGTGGATTACACTTGTCATCATGTCAGTGTTTAAAAAACAAAACCCTGTTCAGGAAATTCTATTTCTTCTTGGAGTTATTTTACTTATAACGGCACTTCTAATTCGATTTACTCCTCTTATAATTGGTGGAATAGCCGTAGTTGCTTGTAGTGTTTTGATCACTATTTCACCAAGTATAAATGTGCTTTTGATTAATGCCGCAGCTACCTTTTTTGGGCTTTTTATCCCTGGGTTATCTCTTTATCTAAGTAAAAACAATGTTTGAACCACTTGATAAACTATTGACAAATCCCATTCGTTTGATGGTGATGTCTGTTCTCGTGAAAGTAAGTAGTTGTGATTTTAATTATTTAAAAAAAATCACAGAAAGCACTCAAGGCAATTTAAGTGTTCAGCTGAAAAAACTAGCGGAAAGCGGATACATTTCTATAGCCAAAAGTTTCGAAAACAATTACCCAAAAACAAAGTGTAACGTGACAAAAAAAGGAATTTTAGCCTTTGAAAATCATTTCAAAAACTTAAAGAAATACCAAAATATTGACCTGTGATTCGATTCATTTTGAAAATTGCAGTACTCAAAGGGGTTTTTGTTGTGAATCTATCGCTCAAATTATTTAGCCTTAATTGATTTATTATTAAATTCGCCATGAACTAAATTTAAACCATGGCAAATTCTAATTTCAAACAATGGAACCTTATTCTAGGGTGGGTTGCATTTGCCGTTGCATTTTTGACCTATGCCCTCACCGTTGAACCAACTGTCGGTTTTTGGGATACCGGAGAGTATATTTTAACTTCTTCAAAACTTGAAGTCGGCCATCCCCCCGGGGCACCATTATTCCAGATGCTCGGTGCATTTTTTTCTATTTTTGCATCACAACCATCTCAAATTGGTTATGTGCTTAACATGATGAGTGCTGCCGCAAGTGCATTCACCATTTTGTTTATGTTTTGGTCTATTGTTTTGTTGTTGCAAAAAATTATAGGCCAAGCTAAAGAATTTAACACAAATAAGGATATTGGTATTCTAGGGGCTGCTTTTGTAGGGAGCTTGTCTTTCGCTTTTACAGATTCTTTCTGGTTTAATGCCGTAGAAACTGAGGTATATGCCATGGCAACCCTCATAATGGCCGTAATGTTTTATTTGGGGCTTCGCTGGGAAAAAGAGATGCATTCTCCAAAAGGAAACCGCTGGCTTATATTAATCTCATTTATCGTTGGGCTTTCTTTTGGGGTGCATTTTATGGGGCTTCTTACGATTCCAGCCATTGGTCTTTTGTACTTTTTTAAGAATTATAAAACGATTACACCAAAGAATTTTATCGTTGCCAACGTAACAGTGGTAGCCATTTTGTTGTTTGTGTTTAAGCTTTTATCGCCAAATATTTTGAGATACTTCAGTGTGCTGGAAATTTTCTTTGTGAACAATATTGGATTACCATTTAATTCGGGGTCTATTATTGCGTTTATCATCTTGACTCTTAGTATTTATTTTGGGCTGAATTATAGCAAGAGAAAAGGATATATTGTATTCAACACAGGATTACTGTGTGTGACATTTATCATTATTGGATTTACCACCTGGCTAATGCTCCCAATTCGTGCAAATGCCAATGTACCTGTTAATGAAAACAACCCTTCAAATGCGCGCGAGTTGTTGGCTTATTACAATTTGGAACAATACCCAAAAACACATTTGTTTTATGGACCACAATTTACAGATCAATACGCTGGTTTAGATGAAAACCAACCGTATACTGATGACAAGCCTAAATATGAAAAAGATGAAAAGTCGGGGCGTTATGTTATCGTTAATGATTATGAAAACGCCATTCAAAATTATAATAGCGATCATGGTTCATTGTTGCCGCGCATGTGGAGCGGTGAGCATGCAGAAAATTACATGATATACTCTGGCCCTTTAGAATTTTCTATAAAGTCGGAGTACAAAATGCAAAACGAATTTAGAAGCTTAGTTGCTAATTTTAGATCATCTGTTGCAAAAGGTGAAATAGACTATGAAGGTTATCATGATTTTTTAAGAACCTATGGGCGTTATTTAGACATCGAAAAACCGTCTTTAATTGATAATATTTATTACCTCTTGGATTACCAAATTGGATATATGTATTGGCGTTATTTTATGTGGAATTTTTCTGGGCGCCAAGACGACATTCAAGGAAAAATGGATATGCATGGCAATTGGATTAGTGGAATCAACTTTATTGATGAATACCTCTTGGGCATTACCCAAGACAATCTTCCTAGCGATGTTCTTAACAACAAAGCTAGAAACACCTATTATTTGCTGCCTTTATTATTGGGATTAATAGGCTTGTTTTTTGTGTTTAGCAAAGATAAAAAGGTGTTTTGGACAATGTTGGTGTTCTTTCTTTTCACAGGAATTGCTATACAAGTGTATACCAATGTTCGTCCTTTTGAGCCGCGCGAACGAGACTATTCATTGGTTGGGTCATTTTATGTTTTCGCGCTTTGGATAGGTATTGGGGTTTTTGCGCTTTTTGATAAGGTACAAATACACATTAAATCAAAACTTATTGCTCCAATGATAAGTCTATTTTGTCTTGTGGCTGTTCCAGGTATTTTGTTGAGCCAGAATTGGGACGATCACGACCGCTCTAATAGAAAAACAGCACACGCGATGGCTGTAAATTACCTTGAATCATGCGCGCCCAATGCTATTATTTTTACAATTGGTGACAACGACACTTTCCCGCTTTGGTATGCACAAGAAATTGAAGGAATTCGAACAGATGTTAGGGTAGTTTGTACAAGTCTTTTGAGTGCTGATTGGTACATCGACCAAATGAAGCGAAAAGCATATAATAGCGAGCCTGTTCCTTCCAAACTCACTCACGACAAATATAAATGGGGTACCCGGGACTACATCATAAAAGAAGTTGTGACCAAAGACACTCTTGATATTGTTCAATTTTTAGATTTTATTTCAAGTGACGACGATCGAACCAAATACGGGTATGTTTTGGAACAGCAAGGCTACCAAACGAACGGACAACGCAAGCAAGATTTAAATGCAAATTACGCCCCAACCGAATTTGTACGCATTCCTGTTAATAAACAAGCCGTACTTAGAAATGGAGTTGTTGCAGCCAAAGATGCAGAGAAAATTGTAGACTACATTGATATCAAAATTAAGGACCAGGCGATTTACAAAAACCGCATGATAATGTTGGATATCATTGCTCAAAACAATTGGGAACGCCCCATATACTTTAGTGGAGGTGCCTTTGGTGATGAGGATTATATTTGGATGAAAGATTATCTGCAGTTAGATGGTTTTGCATACAAACTTGTTCCGATAAAAACAGCGCTTGATAAAAACAATCTCTATGATATGGGCCGAATCGACTCTGAGAAAATGTATGAATTGGTTAAAGATTGGGAATGGGGCAACAGCGGAAATCCAGACGTTTACCACGATGTTGAAACCCGTAGAAACAGTTTGACATTTAGAGGGCATATGGCGCGGTTGATAGAAAAACTAATCAACGAAGAGAAACTCGAAAAAGCAGAAGAAATCGCAGATTTGGCAATGCAAAAAATGCCTGTAGATATATTTGGATATTACGTTTACTTAGAACCTTTTATTGGCGCATATTACGAAACTGAAGCAGACGACAAAGCACGAGCGCTTTACAAAGAAGTTGTGGTAAAATATCAAGAAAGCTTAAATTATTTCAGTGGAGTTTCAGATGAAAATAAAGAAAAACACATCCAAAGCATATACTTTGATATTGAACGATATAAGAGCTTAGTTGACACCATAAGCATTTATGAAGACGAGGCATTTGTCAAAACAGAAATGGAAATATTTAATGGGTTTTTACGCTTGTTTACTGGCGAAGAGGAAGGCCAAGAAAGGCCTGAAGAATAAGCGTTGAAGACTAACTACATATGGTTTTGCATAAGGCCAATGATAGTGTTGGCATCGAGTTCTCCACTTTGCCTCCATTTCATATCTCCAGACTTATAAATTATCAGAGTTGGTAGTCCTTTGATCCTCAAGGCTTCTGATAGTGCTTGATTTTTATCAACGTCAATTTTGATGACTTTAGCCTTATCTCCAAGAGCTGCAGCCACATCTCGAAGCACGTCGTGCATGGCATTAGATGCCTCATCCCATTCAGTGAAAAAATCAAAAAGAACAGGAACCTCAACGTCTATTAACTCTCCAAATTTGGACATGATATTGCGTTTATTTTAGATGAATAAGTAAACTTTTTTATTAGCCATCTAATACAATATTAAAAAAAGAAAATTAAATCAACGCTTTTTTTTGATTTATTTAAGGGTTTTACAGGTTGTTTAACGGCTTTTTTCCCTTTTTTAATGTAATAACTGTAATTTCTGGCCAAATACCCACTCGCCCAGGGAATGCCAAAAATCCAAAACCGCGATTAACATTAAGGAATTGACCGGCATTCTGGTAAAGCCCAGCCCAGTATTTATAGCGCCATTTGATAGGGCTCCACTTAAACACTCCAGGTATTTCTATCCCAAATTGCATACCATGCGTATGCCCACTAAGTGTAAGCTGGTAATGTAGCTTGTCATCAATTACTTCATATTGCCAATGAGAAGGGTCGTGGCTCAATAATATTTTAAAATCGTCTTTAGATATCTGAGATGTTGCCTTTTTTAAATCTCCTTTTTGTTTAAATCCTTTCCCCCAATTCTCTACGCCTATAACAGCAAGACGTGCTCCATCTTTTTCAATGAACTTAGATTCATTCAAAAGCAGTTGAAACCCCATGTCTTTTTGAAGCGTCAGCATATCTTGAAAATTTTTTATTTTGGTCTCTTCTGAAGGCCAACGCAAGTAGTCGCCATAGTCGTGATTCCCCAATACAGAAAAAACTCCATCTTTAGCGCTTAGTTTAGAAAATACAGATTTCCAGGGCAGCATTTCAGAAGTTTTACTATTCACCAAATCACCAGTAAACATGATAACATCCGAAGCTTGCTCGTTAATTAAATCAACTGCGTATTCTATCTTGGCTTTCTCATCGAGGCTGCCACTGTGTATATCGCTAATTTGCGTGACTTTGTAGCCGTCAAATTCTTGTGGGAGATCGTCATAAAACAGTCTGTATTTCAGGACCTTATAGTTGTATTTTCCTTTTGTAATGCCATATAAAATAGATAAAAATGGAATGGCTGCGACACCCAAAGCCAACTTGCCAATAAATGCTCTTCTAGCCTTAAAAAAAGCATCACCTGTATTTGATTTTGAAAAAGCAGTGTTGTAAATTCCTTCAAAAAGACGAAATACATCTTCGCCAAACATAGCTGCTATTAATATAAATTTTGGCACATAGAACAAGACAAAAAGTGCGAAGGCAGTATAGAAGCCGTGGTTTACGCCAGAAGAGCGGTTTAAACTCATGGCCTGAAAAATAATATTTCCTAAAACGAATAAAGAACAGAGCACATAAAACACAGTAAGCCATGTGTTTTTTGAAACACTTCGAATACTCTGAAGAGCATAAAAATCAAGTGTTAGAACTATCCCTACAAAAATTAAAATTCGAACCATATTATAAAATATGCCTCAAAAATAGCATAAAACTTCTTAACATAATTAGTAATAAAATAATTTATAAACACTCAGTTCAGAAGTATAGCTAAGGTTTAAGTGTTTATCAATAAACAAGTTTGGAAATTTACACAATTGTTGATGGATTTGGTTACTAACAATTGTGAAACTAAAAAACAATGAACATATTTTCGATAATAATTTAAACACAACTAATGACTTAGGACAAAAAAAATCAATACTTTTGATAGAAACTAATTTTATTACATCAATATAGATTCCGTTTCAGGTAGCTTTGAACTTTAATATTTTAAAGACTCAAAACATAAAATTATATTTTAGTTTAACTAATGAAAAGGACCGCAGTTTAAATGCAGTATGTGATCGCTTTAACTATTAACACATTATTACTAGGTTTATGCGATTTTTATCAATTATAATACAACAAACCAAAATTCATGAGTGCAAAAAATAACCAATCCGCATTAACAACTTTAGTAACTGTATTTTTCTTCTGGGGATTCATTGCCGCATCAAACGGCGTCTTCATCCCCTTCTGTAAAACTTATTTCAACATCGACCAATTTCAATCTCAATTAGTCGATTTTGCATTTTATGGTGCCTATTACTTGGGCGCACTTTTTCTTTTTGTAATGTCGAGTAGTATTAAGAAAGACGTTTTAAATAACTGGGGGTACAAAACAGGAATTGTCTACGGGCTATTGATTTCAGCATTAGGTGCCTTGCTGATGTACCCTTTTATAGATGGTGCTGAACAAGGAGATACACCAGTATTTTACCTTGTGCTTGTGGCGCTATTTATCGTTGGTTTAGGATTTTCGTTGCAGCAAACTGCTGCAAATCCATTTGTAATTTCTTTGGGCAGTGTTGACAAAGGGTCGCAACGCCTTAATTTAGCAGGAGGCGTCAATTCATTCGGAACTACAATTGGGCCTATAGTCATTGCGTTAATTATTTTTGGATCGACCCCACTCTCAGGAGATGAGCTCAATCAAATGATCGCAAATAATGAAATAAAACTGACTACAGTTCAGTTTTTATATCTAGGCGTAGGCCTGTTATTTTTAGCTGCGGCTGCACTTTTTTACTTCTCTAAAAAATTGCCAAATACAAAATCAGAGGAAGAATTTGAGCCTGCAAAAAAAGCAAAAAACACACTTATTGTCTTGACAATCCTTATTGCTTTATGCTTTGGTTTGATTTTCAATACCTATACCTCTTCGGATGCACACACAGATTCTGTTGAAAACACAAGATTATTACTGCTAGTAATTGCACTTGCAGCAGTTATTGGCTGTGTATTGTTTGCCAATGTGAAAGCTAAGAAAAATCCAGAGGGCTGGGGTGCTATGAAATACCCTCAGCTTGTATTGGGGATGCTGGCTATATTTACTTATGTTGGTGTAGAGGTTACTATTCAGAGTAACTTGGGCGAACTCCTTAAGTCTGTTGCAGATAAAGTAAACCAATTGAATCCTCTAGGGCTAAAAGTTATGAATGATGCTGAAATTGCACCCTTTATCTCGCTCTACTGGGGTGGTTTAATGATTGGCCGTTGGGTTGGAGCTATTTCCGTATTCAACCCCAGTAAAGGGCTGAAAAAATGGTTACTGATTCTTGTTCCTTATGTTGCTTTTGGCGTTATTCTTCTAGTCAACTTTGGCAAGTATTCTGGTACAGAAATTTTATTATTTAGCTTATGTGTTGCTGTTCAAATTGGTGGTTTTTTCTTAGCTAAAGACAATCCGATTGCCACTCTCAAATTTTTCAGTATCCTAGGAATTATCGGAATGATAATTGGCGTTTTTGCTTCGGGACAAATAGCACTTTTCGCCCTACTGTCTGGTGGATTATTTTGCTCTATAATGTGGCCTTGTCTCTTTACTCTAAGTATTACGGGCTTAGGCAAATATACCGCTCAAGGCTCGTCCTTTTTGATTATGATGATTTTAGGCGGGGCTATTATCCCTCCACTTCAAGGAAAACTAGCTGATATTTTCAGCATACAATCCTCTTATTGGGTTGCTGTTTTATGTTTTGTATATTTATTGTTTTACACCTACAAAACAAAAGCAGCGCTTCAAAAACAAGGGCTAAGCTCTGAAGATTAACCCATGAAACGAAGAAAGTTTATAAAAAACGCATCACTATCTGGCTTAGGCATCACAATAGGTGGCTCATTAAAAGGTTGCGTCGAAACTTCTTCGGAGGAAGCAAATATAAACAAATCAAAAGCTCAACTCCCCTTGGTTGTTGCAACTTGGAATGTACAATCTGCCACAGCCAAAGCTTGGGAAGTGCTAACCAAAGGGGGCAGTGCTTTAGATGCAGTGGAACATGGCTGCCGATTGGAAGAAGCAAACGAAAACGGACAGACTGTAGGCAAAGGCGGACTTCCGGACAGAGATGGCAATGTGACCCTTGATGCCTGTATTATGAATGCTGAGGGAAATACGGGGTCTGTTGTTTATTTGCAAAACATTACCCATGCAGTTTCAGTTGCACGAAAAGTCATGGAAGATACGCCGCATGTTATGCTTGCCGGTAAGGGTGCTGAGAAATTTGCAGTCACAAAAGGATTTAAAAAAGAAAATCTTCTGACCGACGCTTCAAAAAAAGCATGGAAAAAGTGGGCAAAAACAAGCCAATATAAGCCGATTATCAATATTGAAAATCACGACACTATTGGCATGTTAGCAATAGACCAGCAAGGAGATATTTCTGGTGCTTGTACAACAAGTGGTTTAGCCTACAAAATGAACGGTCGTGTTGGAGACTCCCCAATAATAGGTGCAGGCTTATTCGTTGATAATGAAATTGGTGGAGCTGTAGCAACTGGTCTTGGAGAAGAAATCGTAAAAACTGTAGGTAGTTTTTTAATCGTAGAACTTATGCGCCATGGGAAAACTCCACAGCAAGCCTGTGAAGAAGCCATAAAACGAATTGTACAAAAACCAAATAGCGATTATAAAAATTTTCAAGTAGGCTATATAGCCGTAAATAAGCAGGGTGAAATAGGGGCTTATTCTATTCATCAATGGTTCAGTTTAACCGCTTTTCAAAATGGCAGAAATCAAACCATTCAATCCGATTATTTCAATAAAAACTCCTAGGCTTTCTTATGGATAAACAAAAACGCTTATTTCTACTCGACGCCTATGCCCTTATTTTTAGAGGATACTATGCGTTTATCAAAAACCCGCGAATCAACTCCAAAGGGCTGGACACTTCGGCAATTCTTGGATTTACAAATTCCTTGTTGGATGTTATTAAAAGAGAACGGCCCGACCATTTAGCGGTATGCTTTGACAAAGGGGGTAGCACGGACCGAATTGAAATGTTTCCAGATTATAAAGCCAACCGTGATGAGACGCCAGAAGGTATAAAAGTTGCCGTCCCCTATATTTACAAAATTTTAGAAGCCATGCACATACCCATTATGGTAAAAGAAGGGTATGAAGCTGATGACATTATAGGGACGCTGGCTAAAAAGGCAGAAAGAGAAGGTTTTCAAACCTTTATGGTAACTCCTGACAAGGATTTTGCGCAGCTTGTTAGTGACAATATTTTCATGTACCGCCCCATGTTTGGCGGAGGCTATGAAACTTGGGGTATTGAGGAAGTTAAGGAAAAATTTGAAGTTCAAGACCCACTACAAGTAATCGACTTTTTAGGGATGAAAGGTGATGCAGTAGATAATATTCCTGGACTTCCTGGTGTAGGAGATAAAACAGCTAAAAAATTTATCAATCTTTATGGCAGTATAGAGGGATTGATTGAAAACACCCATGAACTGAAAGGGAAAATGAAAGAAAAAGTAGAAGCCAATGCCGAGTTAGGTCTACTTTCAAAAAAATTAGCTACAATTTTACTTGATGTCCCTGTTGCCTTTGATGCTAAAAATTTTGAATTGGATAAGCCTGATCATGACAAAGTGAATGCTATTTTTCAAGAGCTAGAATTTCGACGATTAATCGAAAACTTCAGAAAAACATTTGCAGCTGATACACCAAAAAATCAAGAGGAAAAACCAACAAAGCAAGCCGTGCCAATCAAGAATAATAACTCTGCAGGTACAGGACAGTTTTCACTTTTTGATGCCCCACAAGACAACGAAAGTATTGAACCTAGTTTCAAAAGAGCATCTCTAAAATCTGTATCTCATTTTTATCAATTTGTTGAAAGTGATCTTGCATTTGATTTGTTTTTTGAACAGCTTCAAAAACAAAAATCGGTTTGTTTCGATACAGAAACTACACATTTAGATGCTTTGCAAGCTGAACTAGTTGGGATTGCATTTTCGTGGGAAGCACATAAAGGATTTTATGTGCCTTTTCCTGAAGATCAGCTAAAAGCACAGCTATTAATAGATAAGTTAAGACCCTTTTTTGAAAATGATACTAGTGAAAAAATTGGACAAAACTTAAAATACGATCTCAAGGTTTTGCGCAAATATAATCTATCTGTTGAAGGTCCGCTTTTTGATACCATGATTGCCCACTACCTCATCAATCCTGACATGCGTCACAACATGAATATTCTAGCGGAAACCTATCTGAATTATTCCCCACAATCTATAGAAGAACTTATAGGTAAAAAAGGTAAAAATCAAAAAACAATGCGGGAGGTACCTGTAAAAGAGGTTGCAGAATACGCTGTAGAAGATGCCGACATCACCTTCCAATTGGCTCAACATTTTAAAAAGGAAATGTCCGATGCGAATACACTAAATTTATTTAATTCTATTGAAATTCCATTGATCAAGGTATTGGCGGATATGGAGTTGGAAGGCATTCGTTTGGATGTTGATTTTCTAAATGGCTTGTCCTCAGATTTAGATAAGGATATTAGTGCATTAGAGGAATCTATTTACAACAAAGCAGGAGAAGTTTTTAATATTGCTTCTCCAAAACAACTGGGGGTAATTCTTTTTGAGAAATTAAAACTAGTTGATAAACCTAAAAAAACTAAAACGGGTCAATACAGCACCGCAGAAGATGTGTTGTCTTACTTAGCAAAAGACCACGAAATTATTAGAGCCATTTTAGAATATAGAGGATTAGCAAAGCTAAAAAGCACTTATGTAGACGCTCTTCCAGAGCAAGTTCTGAGCAAAACAGGGCATATCCATACTGAGTATTTACAAACTGTGGCTGCGACAGGGCGTTTAAGTAGTATCAATCCGAATTTGCAAAATATTCCCATTCGTACAGAGCGTGGTCGCCAAGTGCGAAAAGCTTTTATCCCCAAAGACGAACACCACATTTTATTAGCTGCCGATTATTCTCAAATTGAGCTTCGAGTAATTGCCGCCTTGAGCAAAGAGGAAACCATGATTCAAGCATTCAAGAATGGGGAAGATATTCATGCCTCTACGGCCTCAAAAGTGTTTAATGTGCCTTTGGAAGAAGTCACAAGAGAGCAGCGAAGCAATGCCAAAACTGTAAATTTTGGTATTATTTATGGAGTTTCGGCCTTTGGTCTAAGTAATCAAACGGATTTAAGTAGAACCGAAGCCAAGACACTTATAGATACTTACTATGCAACCTATCCAAAACTTCGTGCATACATGGCTGATCAAGTAGATTTTGCTCGAGATAACGGCTATGTCAAAACTATTTCTGAACGCAGAAGGTATTTAAAAGATATCAACTCAAGAAACGCGGTGGTGCGCGGAGCAGCTGAGCGCAATGCTGTAAATGCGCCAATTCAGGGCAGTGCAGCTGATATCATTAAAATAGCAATGATTCGCATTCACGACAAACTCAAAAATGGGAATTATAAATCAAAAATGCTTTTACAAGTTCATGATGAACTTGTTTTTGATGTCTATATGCCTGAACAAGAACGCATCAAAAGATTAATCAAGGAGGAAATGGAGAGTGCCCATACACTAAATGTTCCCTTAGATGTGGAAATAGATATGGGTGCAAATTGGTTAGAGGCGCATTAAAGTTCCAATGCCTTTTTAACACTATTGCCCATTAAATGCTCTTGTGGGTTTTCTAAGGCTTCTTTTACTGCAACTAAAAATCCTACAGATTCTTTTCCATCAATAATACGATGATCATAGGATAAGGCCACATACATCATGGGGCGAATGACCACCTCTCCATCAAGAGCCACAGGACGTTCGATAATATTATGCATTCCTAAAATACCGCTTTGTGGTGGGTTAATAATTGGCGTAGATAGCATGCTGCCAAATACTCCTCCGTTAGAAATTGTGAATGTTCCTCCAGTCATTTCATCGACAGTAATCTGACCATCTCTGGCGCGAATAGCCAAGCGTTTTACTTCAGCTTCTACCCCGCGGAATGATAAATTTTCAGCATTTCTAATCACAGGAACCATTAAGCCTTTAGGGCCTGAAACAGCGATACTGATATCGCAAAAATCATAAGAAATCATTTCTTTGCCATCAATCATTGAATTTACAGCTGGGAAAAGCTTAAGGGCGCGAACAACTGCAAGAGTAAAGAAACTCATAAAGCCAAGACCAACTCCGTGTTTTTCTTTGAACGTCTCTTTGTATTGTTTTCTAAGCTCAAAGATTGGAGACATATCAACCTCGTTAAAAGTTGTAAGCATGGCTGTTTCGTTTTTTGCTGAAACTAATCGTTCGGCAACTTTTCTACGCAGCATAGATAGTTTAGATCGCTTAACACCACGACCATTAACATCAACTTTTTGACCCATAGATGGTACTGCATTTACAGCATCTTCTTTAGTGATTCGTCCATCTTTTCCAGTCCCTAAAATTGCAGAAGTATCAATTCCTTTCTCAGCCAAAATTTTCTTTGCTGCAGGGCTAGCGGCCCCACTTGCATATGTGGTATTTGAGGTATTTACTGGTACAGGTGCAGCAGCAACTGGTGCAGGCGGTTCTTTAACCTCAGGCTCAGTCCCTTCTGGTTTTGAGGCGCTAGTATCAATCAAACAAACAACAGCACCTACTTGTACAGCATCACCTTCTACCGCTTTAAGGGTGATGGTTCCGCTCTCCTCTGCTGGAAGCTCAAGAGTAGCCTTATCACTGTCCACTTCTGCAATGGCTTGATCTTTTTCAACATAATCGCCGTCTTGTACTAGCCACTCTGCAATTTCAACTTCTGTAATAGATTCGCCTGGCGAAGGCACTTTCATTTCTAAAATCATGCTATTTTTTTTTCGTCTTTTTTCTTTGATTATCTTTTGTTTGGTCAAAAACAAAATCAATAATTTCTTGATGTCTCTTTTTTGATCGTGTAGCACTTCCTGCTGCGGGTGCACTATAACTCCTTCTAGATGCAACACGCCAATGTTTAGCTTGTGCGATATGCATCAACATGTGTGCATAAGCACCCATATTTCTAGGTTCTTCTTGAGCCCAAACAACATCTGTTGCCTTAGCGTATTTTGAAAGAACTGCTTCAATTTCTGCTTCAGGAAGCGGGAATAATTGTTCGATACGTACAAACGCAATATCATCTCTACTTAATTGTTCTTGTCTTTCGATTAAGTCATAATAGAATTTACCTGTGACAAAAACTAAGGTTTCAATTTTTGATGCTTGTGCAGTTTTATCATCAATTAACGGTTGAAAACCTCCCGATGCAAATTCGTCTACTGATGAGATGACTTTTGGGTGTCTCAACAAACTTTTAGGGGTAAACACTACCAATGGTTTTCTGTAATCTGCTTTCAATTGTCGTCTCAAAAGGTGAAACATATTAGCGGGTGTGGTACAATCTGCTACAAACATATTGTCTTTGGCGCAAAGTTGTAAATAGCGTTCCATACGCCCCGAAGAATGCTCAGCGCCCTGTCCTTCATATCCATGAGGCAACAGCATAACAATGCCATTTGGTGTTTTCCATTTGTCTTCGCCACAAGAGATATATTGATCGATCATAATCTGAGCACCATTGCTGAAATCACCAAATTGCGCTTCCCAAATACCTAAGGTATTAGGGCTCGCCATGGCGTAGCCATAATCAAATCCTAATACACCATACTCAGACAATAAGGAGTTGTAAACATGAAACTCCCCTTGTTCGGAAGATATATTATTTAGCAAGACTACTTCTTCTTCACTATCTTCTACTTTAACTACTGCATGACGGTGTGAAAATGTTCCACGTTCAACATCCTGACCAGAAATCCGAACATCGTAACCCTCTTGTAGTAAAGAGCCATAAGCTAAATGCTCTGCCATAGCCCAATCTAATTTATTTTGATCAAACATTGTTTGACGGGACTGAACCAAACGTTCTATTTTACGAATAAACTTTTTATCGCTTGGCAAAGTGGATATGACTTTTGCAATTTCGGCAAGTTTTTCTTTTGGATAAGTGGTGTCAACGTTCTCTAACATGCGGTCTGCGCGCGCTCTTGAAAAAGATGTCCAAGCGTCTTGCATAAAAGGGGTAATGACTGTTTTATCTTCTTTTCTGGAATCTTGGAGTTCAGATTCTAGGCTAGCTTTGTAGTTTTGTTCAAGCAGCTTTATGTATGCCTGGTCGATAATCCCTTCAGCAATCAATTTGTCTGCATATATAGCTCTGGGGTTTTGGTGTTTTGAGATTGCTTTATATAATTTTGGTTGAGTAAAGCGCGGCTCGTCCCCTTCGTTGTGCCCGTATTTCCTGTACCCAAGTAAATCGATAAAAACATCTCTTTTGAACTCCATTCGAAAGTCTAAAGCAAAACGAATTGCATGAACAACAGCTTCCACGTCATCGGCATTCACATGCAATACAGGAGATAGTGTAACTTTACCTACATCGGTACAATAGGTGCTCGATCGAGCATCTAAATAATTGGTTGTGAATCCAATTTGATTGTTTACAACAATATGAATAGTACCGTTTGTTTTATAGCCGTCTAGTTTAGCCATTTGAACCACCTCATATATTAACCCCTGACCTGCAATGGCAGCGTCGCCATGAACTACTATTGGTAAAACTTTACTAAAATCGTCTTTGTAGTATTGGTCTTGTTTAGCTCGCGTAATCCCTTCGACAACAGCTCCTACAGTTTCAAGATGTGAAGGGTTAGGGGCTATACTTAAATTGATCCGGTTTCCGTTGTCGGTTAGACGGTCACTTGTCCAACCAAGATGGTATTTCACATCGCCATCAAAGACTTCCTCTTCATAATCCTTACCATCAAATTCACTGAAAATATCTTTAGCAGATTTTCCAAATATGTTAGTTAATGTACTTAAGCGCCCTCGGTGAGCCATACCCATTACAAATTCTTTAACCCCATAAGATGCTGCTTTTTCAATTAACGCATCTAATGCAGGTATAAGCGATTCATTCCCCTCAAGAGAAAACCGTTTTTGCCCTACATATTTGGTGTGTAAAAAATGCTCAAAAGAAACCGCTTCATTTAGTTTTTTTAAGATGTGTTTTTTCTCCTCAACAGAAAATTGTCCGTGATTGTCGTTTTGATTTAGTCGGTTTTGAATCCATTGAATTTCATCAGGTTGACGAATGTACATGTATTCAATTCCAATAGAATCACAGTAAATGGCTTCTAAATGCGTTCGAATTTTGAATAAGGTTTGTGGACCAATCCCTAATATTTCACCTGCATTGAATGTTGTGCTAAGGTCGTTTTGATTTAGTCCAAAATTTTCAATTTCAAGAGATGGCGCGTATTTTCTTCGTTCTCGAACCGGATTGGTTTTGGTAAACAAATGCCCTCTAGTGCGGTAAGAGTCAATCAATTTGACTACCTGAAATTCTTTTTGAACATGCTCTGGTACTTGAGTGCTTACCCCTTCAACCACTTCACCATTAAGTCCATAATTTTCAGCACCAAAATCGTACCCTTGAAAAAAAGCTCTCCAGCTGGGCTCAACGCTGTCCGGGTCTTGCTGGTATTGTTCGTACAAATCGGCAAAATATACAGTGTGAGCAGCGTTTAAAAAGGAATATTTATCCATTTGATGGTGTGCGTTTTCTTAGAAAATAGTACAATTAAATTTTATCATCAAAAATACAACTTTTGTGAAAATCACATAGTGTTTTTTAATTTTAATATGTGTAAGAATTTAAAGATTTTAAGACGTTCTTGTCATCAATTGAGCTCCGAAACTACGAAGTAATTCTTTTTTTTCTAGCTTTATGTCTAAAGACTCCAAATCATCAAAAGCTATTTGAGTGTAACTTTCTATGGCTTGTTTTGTTGCTTCTGCAGCTCCACTTTCGCTAAAAATCTGTAGGACCTCAGCTATCTTTTCATCTGAATCAATAGATGAGTTTTGGTAAAGCGCTTGTAATTTTGCTTTATTTTGATTTGACCCAAGTTCCATGACCTTGAGAACGAGGTAGGTCTTTTTGTTTTCTATTATATCACCCCCTACTTGTTTGCCAAATGTTTCTGGATCCCCAAATGCATCAAGGTAATCGTCTTGGAGCTGAAATGCTATCCCTAAATTTCTGCCAAATGCGTAGCACTTTTTCTGAGATTCCTCAGGTGCTTTAGCTACAATAGCGCCCATTTGCATGGCTGCGGCTACCAAAACGGCAGTTTTATATTCGATCATTTTTGTGTACTCAGAAATTGTTACATCATAACGAGTTTCAAAATCAACATCATATTGCTGACCCTCACAAACCTGCAGCGCTGTTTTGCTGAACAAAGTCGTCAACTGTTGAAATTGATCTGCGTTATAAGATTCAAAAAGCTGATAAGCCATGATGAGCATCGCATCTCCAGAAAGTATTCCTGTGTTCAAGTCCCACTTTTCATGAACGGTTTGTTGGCCTCTACGCAAAGGGGCATTGTCCATGATATCGTCGTGTATAAGTGAAAAGTTATGGAAGACCTCAATAGCTAAAGCTGCATCTAAGGAAGCGGAAACATCTCCTTCAAAACAGTCTGCCGTCATCAATGTTAAAGTTGGACGCAAACGCTTTCCTCCTAATTTGAGAATATACTGAACCGGATCGTATAAATTCCGAGGTGATCGGCTGCGGTTATAGTGCTCTAAATAAGCCACAAATTGTTCTTGATACTGTTTGATAGATTTCATCGAAACAAAAATAGCAGATTTAGCTTTACAATACACTTGAAAATCAACAAATGTTAAAAAAATGTAAACTCTGGAAACTTTTATTGTTTTTAAAGTTTCCTGTATTATATTTGCCTCCGCTGATTATGAAAAAAGAAATTATTTCCAAATCTGAAGAATTGTTTTTGTCCTTAGGGTTCAAAAATGTAACGATGGATGACATTGCCTCGGCTATGGGTATTTCCAAAAAAACGATTTATGCCAACTTTTCCAACAAAACCGAGCTCGTCAGGGCTGTGACATTTTCTGTCCTTGAATACATTTATCAAGAGATTGAAAAAATTAATAAATCAGCAATAAACCCCATTGAAGAATTGTATCAAATAAAAATGTTTGTGATGGACTATCTTAGAAACGAACGAGGTTCAGCACAATTTCAATTAAAAAAATACTATCCTAAAGTTTTTGAGCAATTAGAAATTAAAAAATTTGAGAAAATGCACTCCTCTGTTGAAAACAGCCTAATAAAGGGAGTAGAATTAGAGTTATTTAGGCCAAAAATAGATACCGCTTTTATTTCCAGAGTTTACTTTGTGGGGATATCGGGGATTCGTGACCAAAGTGTTTTTTCAGAGGATATGTTTGATAAAAATTATCTTATGGAAAGCTATTTGGAATATCATCTTAGAGCAATAGTCACAGAAAAAGGATTAGGTCTTCTCAATAAATACATTAAACAAAATAAAACCCAAAATGCATAAACTAATCTACTTGATAATGCTGTCGTTTACAGTTTTCGCTCAAGATAATTCTGTTTTAGAGTTTTCATTGGAGGAAGCCGTAGAACATGCGCTTTTGTACAACAACACAGCACAAAATAGCACAAGCGATGTGCGCTTAGCGCAACTGCAAAAGTGGCAAACAACCTCGACCGGTCTACCTCAAATAAATGCTAATATTTCCTATAATAATTGGATACAACAACAAATCTCACTGATCCCGGCAGAATTTTTTGGAGGTAATGCAGGAGAATTTACAGAAGTAGCATTTGGAACAAAGCAAACCATGAACGGAACATTGACCATAAGTCAAAAAATATTCGACGGCTCTTATTTAGTAGGCCTTCAGGCTGCAAAAGTCTATTTAGAGATTTCTAAAAATGCACAAGAAAAGACCTATTCTGAATTAAGAAAAGTGGTCACTAATGCATACGGAAACATTCTGCTAACAGAAGAAAATATTAAAATCTTAAACGCAAATATCGCTGTAATTGAAAAGAATATAGAGGACCTTGAAAAAGTGTATGAGAATGGTATGACGGAGGAAGAAAATATAGAACAATTACAACTCACAAGATCTGGGCTAATTAGTGCTAAAAACTACAATCTTAGGTTGAAAGGTTTAGCTTATGCTATGTTCAATCTAACAATTGGGGTGGACACTAACGCAACTGTAGTTTTAAGTGATAGTATGGAGGATTTAATAGCTCTTTCTGAAATTAAAAATACATCCATAAACAAAAATAGTGTAGAAAATACAATTGATTTCAAAATTGCTCGAAATGATTTGAAATCTAAAGAACTCCTCTTAAAGCTCGAAAAAAGTAAAGCTTTACCAACTATTAATGCTTTTGTCAATGGTACTTATTCTGGTAACAGCAATAACTTTGACTTTTTAGATCAATCTCAAAAATGGTTCGGAGCATCTATGTTTGGATTAAATATGTCTATCCCGTTGTTCAGTTCTTTAGGACGTTCGGCTTTAACGCAAAAAGCAAAAATAAATCTAGAAAAATCCGAACGCGACCTAAACAATTTAAGACAGCAGATTCTGGTCAAAATTAAAAGCGCTGAGAACGATATGAGCTTTGCTAAACAAGACTTGGTGAATAAGAAACAAGGGCTAGATCTCGCCAAAAGGATAGAGCAAAAAAATCAAATAAAATTCTTTGAAGGTCTTGCCAGTAGTTTTGAATTGAGTCAGGCACAAACTCAATTATACACTGCCCAGCAACAATATATCCAAGCCATGCTTTATGTACTAAACAAACACATAGCTTTGGATGTTTTATTAAACCCTAATCAAATAAATTGAAAAAATATTCATGAAAAAGATAAGTATTTTGTTAAGTTTTTTATTGGTTGCCTCTTGCGGGAACTCAAAAAAACAATCCGCAACACTCTTAGAACTAAAAGTTCAAAAAGCGACTCTTATAGATCAAATTGACAGCCTAAGTACCATTCTCAAATCCGTAGAATCTAAGATTTCAAAACTAGACACAACCAAACGTCTTAATGTTGTCACGGCTGTTCAGGCAAAAAATAAATTATTCCGTCATTATATTGAGGTTCAGGGTACTGTTGAAGCGGATCAAAGTGTTGAATTGTACCCAGAACGCAGTGGTACTATTACCTCAATTTTTGTTAAAGAGGGGCAGCAAGTCACTAAAGGACAAAATTTAGCACAAATTGATAGCTCTATAATTGAAAGCTCAATAACTGAATTGCAAACGCAATTAGATTTAGCAAGAACAACTTTTGAACGCCAGAAACGTTTGTGGGATCAAAATATTGGAAGTGAACTTCAGTTTCTTCAGGCTAAGGCCAAAAAAGAAGGCTTAGAAAATAACTTGAACAGCTTGAGAGAGCAAGCCAAAAAGCTAAAAGTGACAGCCCCATTTTCAGGGATTATAGATGAAATTTTTATTAAAGAAGGTGGGCTTGCGGCACCTCAACTGCCCGCAGTACGCTTGGTAAATTTAAGTAAAGTACATGTGGAAAGTGACGTTACCGAGTCCTACCTAAAAACAGTACGAAAAAATACTGAAGTTGAACTTTTCTTCCCCTCAATTGGAAAAAAAATAAAAGCCAAAATTGACCAGGTTGGGAATTTTATAAATCCAAACAACAGAAGTTTTAAAGTCCGTATTAATATCAACAACTCTAACAATGAACTTAAGGCTAATTTGTTAGCCAATGTCCGTATTAATGATTTTCAAAACAGAGGAATTGTCATCCCAACCAAATTAATTCAAAAAGATCGTTTAGATAAAAAATTCGTCTACACGCTCCAAAAGCAAGGCAATACATTTGTGGTTGAGAAAAGATACATCAACACTACATTGAACTATGATAATGAGTCTTTCATTGAAGAAGGTTTAACAGAAAATATTTTGATTGTAGATAAAGGTTTTCGCTTAGTCAAAGCTAATGAAAATGTAATTTTAGCAGAATAATCGAGCCATGAGTAAAAAAAACAAAGAATTTAAATTATCCTCTTGGTCAATTTCAAATAAATCGACCGTGGCCGTTATTACCCTTATTGTTCTTCTTGGTGGTTTTCTGTCCTATACCAGTATGCCTAGGGAAAACTACCCAGAAATTATCGTTCCTCAGATTTACGTGGCGACACCCTATCCTGGAAATTCTGCATTGGATGTAGAAAAGTTGATTACCAAACGCCTGGAGAAAGAAATAAATGCCATCACTGGAGTGGATAAAATTACATCTACATCGATTCAAGGATTTTCCAGTATCAATGTTGAGTTCAATTTTGATATTAGCCCCTCCGATGCACTTCAAAAGGTTAAAAATAAGGTAGATATTGCAATGGCAGACAAAGACTTTCCAAAAGATTTGCCCGCTGAACCAAGCATTACAGAAACAAACTTTAATGAGCAAATGCCCATTATGAACATCAACCTTTCTGGAGATTTTTCAATGGATCAGTTAAAGGATTATGCTGAATATCTTGAAGACGAAATCGAAGAGCTAACGGAAATTTCAGGGGTTGATATCAGAGGGGTGCAGGAAAAGGAACTGGAGGTTGCTATTGATTTATATAAAATGCAAGCTTCGAAAATCAGTTTTAATGACATTGAAAACGCCATAGTATTTGAAAACCAAAGCATATCAAGTGGAGATATTCTTGAAAATGGAATACGGAGAAATGTGCGTGTTACAGGAGAGTTTAAAGACCCTTTAGCCATCAAAGATATTGTTGTTAAACATGAAAATGGGCAAATTGTATTTCTAAGAGACATTGCAGATGTTGAGTTTAAAGAGCAAGAAAAACAAAGCTATGCTCGTGAATACACACAGCCCGTGGTTATGCTAGACGTCAAAAAAAGAAGTGGCCAAAACTTGTTAAAAGCCTCAGCCAAAATTGATGAAATTATCGCCAAAGCAAAATCCTCTGTTTTCCCTGAAAGTCTAATCATTTCTAAGACCAATGACCAATCCAACGACACAAGAACAATGGTAGCCGATTTGGAAAATAGTATTATTTTGGGTGTCATTTTAGTGGTGACTGTTTTATACTTCTTTCTAGGATTTAGAAATGCACTATTTGTCGGAATTGCCATTCCTCTGTCGATGTTTTTATCATTTATTATTCTAAATTTTTTAGGCGTAACACTAAACACAATGGTCCTGTTTTCTCTAGTTATTGCACTGGGGATGTTGGTTGATAATGGTATTGTAGTTGTCGAAAATGTATACAGACTAATGGATGAAGGTATGCCTAAAACACAAGCTGCAAAACAAGGGGTTGGTGAGGTTGCTTGGCCTATAATTGCTTCAACTGCAACTACCCTTGCCGCATTTTTACCTTTGATCATGTGGGACGGTATTATTGGAAAGTTCATGCAATGGCTCCCTATTACGCTTATTATCGTATTGAGTTCTTCCTTGTTTGTAGCCTTGGTCATAAACCCTATGCTGATTTCACTCTATATGAAAGTTGTAAAAAAAGATAATAAAGTTACGTTCATCAATAAACTAGAGGGCATTTACGAAAAGTTCTTAGTGTTTGCACTGAGGGGCAAAAACCCTTACAGCATAGTTTTTGGCTCGTTTATGTTGCTTTTCACAGCGGCTGGATTGATGTATTTTTTTCCACCAAAAGTCTTATTCTTTCCAAATACAGAAGCGAAACAAGTCTTTGTTTTCGTCGAATATCCAATAGGAACTGATATTGAAGAAACCAACACCCTTTCCTTGCGAATTGAAAAAGATATTGAAACCCATTTAAAAAAATATGAAATTGATGGCGAAAACTTTCTAGTAACTTCTATAATAGGACAAGTTGGAGAGGGCACAGCAGACCCTAGCAAAGGACAGACGGGAGGTAACACCCCAAACAAAGCACGAATTACGGTTGATTTTGTGAAATTTCAAGACAGATTAGGCGTTAGCTCAGAACAAGTGCTAAACGATATACGCAATGTTATTAAAGGCTACCCTGGCGTTAGTATAGTTGTGGATAAACCTGCAGATGGGCCACCTACAGGATCGCCCATCAATCTAGAAATTAAAGGCGATGATTATACGCTCATTCTTAAAACTGCCAATCAACTTAAGTCATTCATTAATACCGCAAATATCCCAGGCATCGAAGAACTTAAACTGGATATTGATCAAGGAAAACCAGAGCTCCTAGTAAATGTGGACCGCCAAAAAGCGAGAAGACTAGGGGTTTCAACAGGGCTTATTGGTAATAATTTGAGAACAGCACTATATGGAAAAGAAATTTCAACGTTCAAAGATTTTAGAGACGATTATCCCATTAACATCCGTCTGAAAGAAGAGTATAGGTACGATAGAAATGCACTGTTAAATCAGAAAATTACATTTAGAGATCAGGGAAGTGGGCAAATAAAACAAGTCCCTATTTCAGCTGTAGCAACAACACAAAACAACAGCAGCTTTAGTGCTGTTAAACGCATTGATCTTGACCGCGTAGTAACCGTTTATTCCAATGTTTTAAATGGATACAATCCAACAGATGTAAATGATAAAATTAAAGCTTTACTGAACGATTTTGAGATTCCCAAAGGACTAGAAATTAACTTTACGGGGGAACAGGAAAAACAAGCAAAAGAAATGGCTTTTCTCAGCAAAGCTCTACTTATTGCAGTTTTATTGATTTTCCTTATTCTTGTAGGGCAATTCAACTCGGCAACAACACCAATAATTATTTCCATTTCCGTATTCTTAAGTTTAATAGGAGTTCTATTTGGGTTACTTATTTTTAGAATGGATTTTGTGATTTTGATGACCATGATAGGAATCATTTCTCTTGCAGGAATTGTTGTCAACAATGCCATTGTTCTTATTGACTACATCAATTTAATCATTAATAGAAAGCGAAAAACGTTGAATTTAGATGGTGTAGAACAACTGACCTCATCACAGCTACTAGCGTGCATTGTTGAGGGGGGGAAAACAAGGCTTAGACCGGTTTTACTTACCGCAATGACAACTATACTTGGCCTTTTACCCCTTGCTTTAGGAATCAACATAAATTTTAAAACCTTGATTACAGAACTAAATCCAAACTTTTATATCGGGGGCGAAAATGTTGCTTTTTGGGGGCCAATGGGTTGGGCCATTATTTACGGGCTTTCATTTGCAACGTTTTTAACTCTTGTTGTGGTTCCTATATTATATTATTTAATAAATAAAATAAAAACTAAAAGTGTGAATGTTGCTGCATAGATGTGGTGTTTTTATTTTAATAATATTAAATTTGCGCTATTAATAAAATAAAATGTACAGAACGCATCATTGCGGTGAATTAAGAGCATCGCACATAAATCAAAAAGTAACTCTCTCTGGTTGGGTCCAAAAATTTAGAGACAAAGGGTTTGTAGCATGGGTCGACTTGAGGGATCGCTATGGCATCACTCAGCTTGTTTTTGATGCGGATCGTACAGACAAAGAATTAATGGAATCAACCAGAAGTTTAGGCCGAGAATTTGTAGTTCAAATTTCTGGAACTGTTATTGAAAGAGCCTCTAAAAACCCAAATATTGATACTGGCGATATTGAAATTTTAGTTGAGTCATTAACTCTTCTCAACAGCGCAAAGGTCCCTCCCTTTACAATTGAAGATGATACCGACGGCGGGGAAGAGTTGCGCATGAAATACCGATATTTAGACATTCGCCGAAACCCTGTTAAAAACAATCTGATTTTCAGACACAAAGTTGCTCAGGAAGTAAGAAACTACTTGTCGTCTATTGAATTTATTGAAGTTGAAACGCCTTACCTAATCAAATCTACACCCGAAGGCGCACGTGATTTTGTGGTTCCAAGCCGTATGAATGAAGGACAGTTTTATGCGCTCCCCCAATCGCCACAAACCTTTAAGCAGTTGTTGATGGTAGGCGGCATGGATAAATATTTCCAAATCGTCAAATGTTTTAGAGACGAGGATTTACGTGCCGATCGTCAACCAGAATTTACACAAATTGACTGCGAAATGACCTTTGTGGAACAGGAAGACATTTTAAATACTTTCGAAGGCTTAACAAAACACTTGATCAAAGAAATAAACGGAGTTGAACTATCAGAATTTCCAAGAATGACCTTTGATGAGGCGATGAAACGTTATGGCAATGACAAACCTGATATTCGTTTTGGAATGGAGTTTGGCGAACTTAATGAAGTAGCTCAGCACAAAGATTTTAAGGTATTTAACGCAGCAGAACTCGTTGTAGGTATTGCAATTCCAGGTGGAAATTCCTATTCAAGAAAAGAAATTGATAAACTTATTGATTGGGTAAAACGTCCACAAATTGGCGCTTTGGGAATGGTTTTTGTGCGTTGCAATGAAGACGGTACTTATAAATCTTCTGTCGATAAATTTTATGACCAAAATGATTTGGCCAATTGGGCCGAAAAAACAGAGGCTAAGTCTGGCGACTTGATATGTGTCCTCTCTGGCCAAACTAGTAAAGTACGCGCACAGTTAAGCGCTCTACGTATGGAGTTAGCAGAACGACTAGGTTTAAGAAATGCAAAAGAATTTGCTCCACTCTGGGTTACCGATTTTCCACTTCTGGAGTGGGACGAAGATACACAACGCTATCATGCAATGCATCATCCGTTTACAGCAGCTAAACCAGAGGATATTAAATTGTTAGATACAGACCCAGGAGCTGTGAAAGCTAATGCATATGATTTGGTTCTGAATGGAAACGAAATCGGAGGTGGATCAATCCGAATTCACGATAAAGAAACACAAGCTTTGATGTTTAATCACCTTGGATTTACAGAAGAAGAAGCCAAAGCACAATTTGGCTTCTTGATGAATGCATTCGAGTATGGTGCCCCACCTCATGGTGGTATTGCTTTTGGGCTAGACCGACTGGTTGCTATTTTAGGCGGTCAAGAAACGATTCGCGACTTTATTGCGTTCCCGAAAAATAATTCGGGAAGAGATGTCATGATTGATGCCCCAGCGCCAATTGCAAATGATCAGTTGGATGAATTAGGGTTAAAAACTAAATAATCCACTACACTGATGAAGTATTTAATTTGGATTCTTTTTATAGCCTCTGTAGGAAGTATTTTTTTGGGGTTTGCAATTCCCGATTCTGATACTACAGATGCATTGAAGAAAGCCAACGAAATTGCAGTTTCGGAAAAACTTATTGGATTTGGAATCGTTGGGCTTTTTGTGCTTGTATTCCCTTTATTTTCGTATTACCGTTGGAAAGACAAAAAGGCTTCTGATTATATGCTCAATAAAGAAAATATCGAGGAAATGAGGGCCTACAACAATAAGAAGGAGTAACTAATTCAAATTCCTTTTTTCAATAAAAAAGCGCTTCAACAATTCCGAAGACTCGTCTGCTAACACACCACCTTGAATTTTTGTTTTTGGGTGTAATGTGGTTCCCATAGTTAAGAACCCCCGCTCTTGATCCTTTGCACCAAATACGACTCTGGAAATTTGACTCCAATACAATGCTCCAGCACACATTTGGCAGGGTTCTAAGTTGACATATAATGTACAATCGTGTAGAAACTTCCCTCCTAAATAATTGGAAGCAGCAGTAATAGCTTGCATTTCGGCATGAGCGGTAACATCGTTTAATAGCTCTGTCAAATTATGTGCCCTGGCAATAATTTGTTGGTTAACAACGACCACAGCACCTACAGGGACCTCACCTTGATCAAAAGCCAAATGGGCTTCAACCAATGCCTTTTTCATAAAATACGCATCATCAAATTCTATATTCATATACCAAAAATACGATTTCAAACGTGTATTTTTGTACTGTGCAAAAAAAATTAATTGAACATATTCAACATCCAAAAGATTTACGCAATCTTGATGCAGAATCATTGAAATCTGTTGCTCAAGAATTGCGCGAAATGATTATCAAAATTGTCGCCAGTAAAGAAGGTCATTTGGGAGCAAGCTTGGGGGTTGTTGAGCTCACCATAGCATTGCATTACGTCTTCAATACACCAAATGATTTACTGATTTGGGATGTTGGCCATCAGGCTTATGGACATAAAATATTAACAGGAAGAAAAGAAAAATTTGAAACCAATCGGCAATTGGGAGGGCTAAGTGGATTCCCTAAACGCAGTGAAAGTACCTTTGATGCCTTTGGCACAGGGCATGCATCCACATCTATATCTGCAGCATTGGGGATGGCTATTGCAAGTCAGCTCAAAGGGCTTGAAAAACACCACATCGCCGTTATTGGTGATGCTTCTATAGCGAGCGGAATGGCTTTCGAGGGGCTAAATCATGCAGGAGTTACTAATGCTAATTTATTGGTTATTTTAAATGATAATGCAATTGGTATTGATCCAAGTGTAGGGGCGCTTAAGCAGTATTTGACAAACGTTAAAAAAGGAAAACAAAAAGAAGATAATATTTTTGAAGCGCTAAATTTTGAATACTCTGGCCCTATTGACGGGCACAATCTTGATGCTTTAGTGTCAGAGTTAGAACGCCTAAAAACGATTGAAGGGCCTAAATTTTTGCACGTAATTACAACAAAAGGCAAAGGGCTAAAACAAGCCGAAGAAAATCAAGTCACTTATCATGCCCCCGGAAAATTTAATGCCGAAACAGGTGATTTACTTCCTTCAAAGAACACCAAAGAACCTGATAAATTTCAAGATGTATTCGGAAAAACACTTGTAGCATTGGCCAAAAAAAATGAAAATATCATTGGTATTACCCCGGCTATGCCTACTGGAAGTTCTTTAAAATTTTTGATGGAAACCTTCCCAAATCGCGCATTTGATGTGGGAATAGCAGAACAACATGCCGTAACCTTAGCTGCAGGAATGGCTACGCAAGGACTAATTCCTTTTTGCGCAATTTACTCTACCTTTTTACAACGGGCCTATGACCAAGTCATTCATGATGTCGCATTACAAAATTTGCCCGTAATTTTTTGTTTGGACCGTGCAGGACTTGTTGGCCAAGATGGTGCTACACATCACGGGGTGTTTGACATCGCCTATTTAAGATGCGTTCCAAATCTTATTGTAGCAGCGCCAAGAAATGAAATTGAATTGCGCAACATCATGTACACTGCGCAAATGGGGCTGGAAAATCCTATCGCTATTCGATATCCAAGAGGACGCGGAACACTTTTGGATTGGAAAAAAGACTTTGAGTCTATCCCCATTGGAAAGGGCGTTCAATTAAAAAAAGGTAAAAATACAGCCGTTTTAAGTATAGGTGCCATGGCCAATAATGTCCATGAAGCCATAAAAGGTTTGCCGTTTGCGCATTATGACATGCGGTTTGTAAAACCACTGGATGACGCTTTACTGAACCAAATTTTTGAAGCCTACACCACTATTATCACTGTAGAAAATGGAACAACTGTTGGCGGATTTGGAAGTGCTATTTTAGAATTTGCTGCAGCAAACGGATACACAAACAAGATCAAAATAAAAGGAGTACCAGATGCATTTATTGAGCACGGTACTACTAAAGAGTTAGAGCAACAAATAGGATTGGATGTTAATGGACTAAGAGAGTTTTTTGTAAAATTCTAAAAGCTTAGCCCTTTTAATTTCTTGTAGGTCAATACCGCATTACTATCTGAATATGATGCCACTACAGAACATACCCCCATCAAACGATTGTACAAATTCTGATGCTGAAGTTCTATGTCTTTAGGAAGTAATTTGATTAAAAGTTTGTCGTAACTACTGGCTTTGGTTTCATGGCAATTATTCACTGCAGTTATATAGCGTGAAAGTAATTCATTGATAATTTCAAAGCCGGATATTTCTTTATCGACAACTTCTTGTGCATTATAAATTCGTTCGATACTCAATTTTATAATGTCATTAATTTGGGCTTGGTATTTACTCTTTTCCAGAAGTGAAACATCAAAAGTCCCATTTAAAATTGCGGTTTCATTTTCTATAAAAACAGCAACAGCATCGTCAATAAGAGTCCCAATAGCCAATGCTCTCAAATAACTAACTCTTGCTTGTGTTGTTGGTAGGGCATTGTATTTTTTGGTTTGAATGGTGTCTCTGACCAAGTTAATTAAATATTCCAGTGCAAATTCCTCTTCAATAAGACCTAAATTAATTCCATCTTCAAAATCAATAATGGTATAGCAAATATCGTCCGCGGCTTCAACCAAAAATGTTAGCGGGTGTCTACCAAATTGATGGTCATTGGAGTTTATTTTTAGAAGTCCTAGTTCATTTGCAACTTCCAAAAATATGGTTTCTTCGCTTTGAAAAAATCCATATTTCTTTGAGGCAATATGTGGGGTTGGCTTTTTGGGCAGCGAAGCTTTTGGATACTTAGTAAATGCACCAAGGGTTGCATAACTAAGCCGTAAACCACCTGGGCGCCCTTTCAAATCTTGTGTTAAGATTTTAAAGCCATTGGCATTACCTTCAAAATCACATAGATCTTGGTATTGTTTGTCTGTAAGTGCTGATTTAAAACTCCGCCCAGGACCATTTTTAAAAAAATGGCCAATTGCTTTTTCGCCTGAGTGCCCGAAAGGAGGATTTCCTATATCGTGAGCCAAAGCAGCAGCAGCAACAATAGAGCCAAAATCGTTGGGTTTATAGCCATGGATTTCTTTTAAAGCAGGATGTTTTTCTAAAACTTTTTCACCCACTTTTCGCCCTAAAGACCGTGCTACAACACTCACCTCCAAGCTGTGCGTAAGGCGAGTATGAACAAAGTCCGTTGAAGAAAGGGGAATAACCTGAGTCTTATCTTGCAGGCTTCTAAATTCTGGAGAAAAAATAATGCGGTCGTAATCAACATCAAATCCAAGCCGAGTTTCGTCTTGCTCTTTACGTAAGCGCTTGTTAGTGTCGCCTTGTCGTTTGAGGGATAATAATTGCTCCCAATTCATGGTCTTACTCATAGGTGCAAGATAATGATTTTCAATGTTAAGTTAATATTATACAAAGTATAGATTTTGCTTATTTGATAACATTGAGATGATAATTATATAAACATACGGATATCGTAAAGGATGTCAATCAGACATAAATTTGCAAAAAATAAAGTTTAAAAATCACAACAAATGAAATCCTTATTTTTAACTCTAATTTCCTTAGTTTGTTTTAGTATTTCTGCCCAAGATACAGGAGCAATATCTGGTTTACTCACCGATAAAGAATTCAATAATGAACCCCTTGCGTTTGCCAATGTCTTAATTAAAGGAACTTCTAAGGGAACAACTTCTGATTTTGATGGAAAATACTTATTAGAAAATTTAGATCCTGGAGTGTACATTGTACAATTTAGCTTTGTTGGCTACCAAACTGTGGAAGTTGAAACCACCGTTGAATCTGGTAAAACTAATACTATTGATGTGATTCTTCAAGCCAATAGCGCTGCTTTGGATGAAGTTGTGATAAAAACCACTACTGCTAGAGAGACAGAAAATGCACTACTGTTGGAACAACAAAAAGCAGTGGTGATGGAAACCGCTATTGGCGCGCAGGAATTGAGTAAAAAAGGGGTCGGCGACGTGGCTACTGCAGTTACAAAAACAGCTGGGGTTTCTAAACAAAACAATTCTAAAGGTATTTTTGTGCGTGGGCTTGGAGATCGTTACAACATCACAACGCTTAATGGTTTGCCGCTCCCATCAAATAACCCTGCACTAAAAAATATTGAATTAGGGGTTTTCTCTACTGACATTGTCGAAAATATTGGCATAAGTAAAACGTTTAACGCTAAAAATTATGCAGACTTTGGTGGAGCAAACATCAATATTGATTCTAAAAATTTTAGAGGTCAACCCTATTTAAATTTAGGACTGAGCGTTGGCGGAAATTCAAACACAATAGGGAAAAGCCCATTTTATAGACAAGATGGTCCCAATTTTTTTGGATTTTATAACCCTTCAGAACCCACAAATCCTACGTCAACTTCAAATTGGGGGTCGAGTTGGGATAGAAAACAAAGTAATTTTAAACTCAATGGTGGGGTAAAGCTTGTTGGGGGAAAATCTTTTGAAATTGGTGAAGAAGGGCGCTTGAATACCTTTGTAACAATAAGCTTCGACAACAACACTCTTTTTAGAGAGGGTCTTAGTCGCGGTAAAGTAGGTGCAGACGGATATACACGTCAGGATTTTTATAAAAACGCATACCAATACAATACCAACACTACTGCAATGGGGAGTTTTAATTACCGTATAAACTCAGATCATAAATTAGCTTTTACAAGCTTGTTTTTGAACAGTTCTTCGCAAAATCATGATGAATACAGTGGATTTGATATTGAATTTGATAATGCTGTAACGGACAATGATGATGGGTTTGGATTTATTCAAAGAAACACTTTTGAACAAACAAAATTATTTGTGAATCAATTGAGTGGAGCACATGACCTTTTTGAAAACCACACTCTAAATTGGATTGTAGGACTAAATCAGTTAAAAAGTAATATTCCTGACCGAATGCAAAATACAGCGGGGCGTGATTTTAGACCCAATAGAACGAGTGATTATGTTGTTATTTCTGGAAGTCCTATCTACAACCACCGTTTTTATCAAACGCTCACAGAAGATGAAATTTCAGTTAATATTTCTGACAAGTGGACACTTCGAAATGATGAAGATGGAGTTAAAGGAGAATTCGATTTTGGATTCAGTGGGCGTTACAAATTCATAGATTTTGAATCGCAACAATACGAATTTAGACTGAACAACCAAGCTGGAGTTTACAATATTGAAATTTCTGATTTTGATGGATTCTTCAATAAATCAAATTTAAATTCACTTTATTTTATCAACCAACAAAAACCACAAACGTACAGCGGGGGGCAATACATCAATGCAGGGTTTGTAAATGGACTATGGAATTTTAATTCAAAATTTTCAATGCTTTTAGGGCTTCGCGCTGAAATGATTGCTATCGAAATTGACTACCTTACACTTCAATCTTCTAATGAGGAGCGTATTGCTTTTATCAAAGAAAAACTATTGCCTTCTTTATCCGCAAAATATGTTTTAAAAGAAAACATGAACCTTAAATTTGGTGCCAGTAAGACTTATACTCTCCCACAATTTAAGGAGCGTGTAAATATGCTTTATGAAGAGGTTACACAAGTGTACAGAGGAAACAATTATGTGTATGAATCGACCAACTGGAATGCCGATTTGAAATGGGAATATTTTCCAAATGAGGGTGAATTAATCTCAGCCACACTTTTTGGCAAACTCATTCAAAATCCTATCAATAGTATTTTTATTAATTCAACCTCAAATGATATTTCATACATCAATACAGGAAAACAAGCCGAGGTATTTGGATTGGAATTAGAAATCAAAAAGAACCTTTTTAATTTCAATGCTGAAGATGATGAATATAGCCACAAAATTACAGGGGGCTTAAATTTATCAATGATTCAAACCAGTCAAGATTTGGATGCTCAAAAAGTAACCAATGAGACCGATTACAGTGCAAACTTTACTTTTGATTCAAGTAAACTCACAGGCGCATCTGATTTTCTTATGAATGCTGATGTTTCATATCTAAAAGAGTTTGACGAAGATAAATCCATTCAAGCCACTATTGCTTATAATTATTTTTCAGATCAATTAAATACGATTGGAACATTAAACAAAGGTAATGTTATTGATAAAAGCTACAGCACTTTAGACTTTGTACTTAAAAGCAAGTTGAAGCAATTCACCTTTGGTGTTTCTGCAAAAAATATACTTGACCCAACCATTTCAAGAATTCAAGAAGTGTACGATACTCCTGGAATCAATAGCGTAGTTCTAGATGAGTTTAAAAGAGGTGTTAACCTAAGTTTATCTGTTGGGTACAAATTTTAATTCAATATTAAGGCATGAAGATTTGCGGATCATTTCTTCAACTAATAATAACAAATACTTTAATATTTCCTAAAATCTAAATTGTCTTTATGGACGAGATTTGTAAAAAATTAAATAATTAAAAAAATGAAAAAATTATCCTTACTTACTTTAATCTTAACAAGTGTGTTCATGCTTAACTGTAGCATCGACGACGAAAACTCTACTGCACCCAGTACATCTTTTGAATTAAACCCAAATGATTTTCAAGGAACTATTCAAAACGGAACTGTTTCTTTAAACCCTACGGAAAACTACAGACTCACTGGAGCTTTGGTCGTAAAAGAAGGTGCTACCCTTAATATCCCAGCTGGGACAATCATTACAGCTGCTGCTGGGACAACAACATCTGCATTTATTGGAGTAGAGCGTGGCGCAACCATAAACATAAATGGAACAGCTTCAAATCCAGTTGTTATGACAGCAGAAACACAATCCGCTGGTGCTTGGGGTGGATTAGCAATTGCAGGCTATGGTATAACAAACGCAGGAGTTGATGTTACTTCAGAAGTTGGCGATTTAACTTATGGAGGAACGGACAATACAGATAGCTCAGGCTCTATTACATATTTAAGAGTAGAATACACTGGGGCTACTTTTACAAATGACAAAGAATTTAATGGAGTAACATTGTTTGGCGTGGGCTCTGGAACAATATTTAAAAATGTATCCTCTGTAAATGGAGGCGATGATGGCATTGAGTTTTTTGGGGGTGCTGTAGATGCTGAAAATTTAGTCTCTATCAACTCTGGAGACGACTCGATTGATTTTGCAGATGGATTCACAGGATCAATTACCAATGCTTACATCAAAGGAATCACTAAAGCTGGAATTGAGGGGTCTAACAATGGAGATGACGGAAGTCTTGAACCCGTTACAACAGCAACAATTTCAAATGTTACTATGGTTGTAGATGGTTTAGGAAATTCTGAAGGTGCCATTTATTTTAAAGAAGGTGGAGGGAATCTTACGTACACTAATTTTGTTGTAGATGGAATAAGTCTTGGAATGAAAATAAAAAGTACAGATGACATTGCTCAAGAAAGACTTGCCAATGGCGATTTAGCAATCGAAAACTTTAATTACGGAAATGCCCCTTCAACCTGGGATTGGGGTGGTTACAATTATACTGGTAGTAATACAGGCGCAACTGGTGCTGGGAATGGAACTAGTGCTCCAGACTGGGCTGCTGATTGGTCAGAATAATTATTTTGAAAATTAGTTAATATAAAAAGCTTCCATTTGGAAGCTTTTTTTAAATATTTATTTTTGATTGAGCATTAATCTTATTTTAATGCTATTTCAGATTTTCCGTCCCATTCAATAACGTTAGTTATTTTAGAATCTTGAAAATCAACTTCTTTTAAAGTATCTTCTGACCAAAAGAACCATTTCCCTGATTTAGTCCCGTTTTCATAATATCCTTGTGACAGTTTGTTACCATTATTATCATAGCTAGTCCAAAAACCAACTAAGGCACCATCTTTATTAAAGGTTCCTTTTTGTGAGACCTCTCCGTTTTCATGATAATATGTTGCGCTTATAAGTTCTCCATCAACCTGAAATAATGGAGATTTTAAATCTTGGGCGCTAACGGTTACACCAATGAATGATAGAGCTGCAATTAAATATATTTTCATGATATTATTAAATTAAACTACAATAATATGTATTACTTTACAATAAATCAACATAAAATTTACATTAGCTTAACATTGATTATCTAAAGTAAAGCTTGATTTATTAATAATTAAATAACAATTATGTTACAATACAATCATACTTACATATTAAATTTGAAGTGTCTTAGACAGTTTTTATTCATTATTATTTATTAGTTTTTGTCGACTATAATAAGAAGTGAATTAATAATTATGACTGCCCTGGCCAGGCAGTCTTTTTATTAAAATTTAATGCTTAGGAAACATTAAGTTAATATTGGATTCAGATTTTTGCATTGACAAAAACTAATATCCAAAATGAAAAAACTACTATTATTAATTCCTATTGTATTCTTATCAATTAACACTCAAGCCCAAGAAATTAGCGATACTTCTTTCGGAAAAGGGCTTATCAACTTTGTTGCAAAGGACAGTACATTCAGTGTAAAGTTTGCACCAAGATTTCAAGTACGATCAATGTCGTCGTGGGATCACAATGGTGCTATTTACGGAAGCCCAGAACATAATTTTATTGTGCGTCGTGCACGTCTAAAATTTGATGGGTTTGCATACAGTCCAAAATTGAAATATAAAATTGAGTTAGGATTGTCCAATAGAGATATTTCTGGCGCAAATGACTTCAATAGAAATACACCACGCTATATTTTAGATGCTGTAATTATGTGGAAATTCGCTAAAAACTGGGAACTTTGGGCAGGACAAACCAAGTTACCTGGGAATGTAGAGCGCGTGGTTTCTTCAGGCAATTTGCAATTAATTGATCGATCATTATTAAATAGTCGTTTTAACATCGACCGTGATTTAGGGGTTCAAATCCGACACAAGTCAAATCTAGGTGGTAACTTTATAACACGTGAAAAATTCTCTATATCTCAAGGAGAAGGTAGAAACGTGACGGAAGGCAATGAAGGCGGATTGCAATATACTGCTCGATTAGAGCTTCTTCCTTTTGGTGCATTTAAATCTAAAGGTGATTACAGTCAATCTGATTTGAAACGTGAAGAAAAGCCAAAATTAATGTTAGGGTTTACCTATAACTTTAATGAAGAAGCTGTAAGAGAAAGAGGGTTTGCTGGAGATTATATGATTAGAACAGATGAAACCATATATGGAACAGATCAAACAACTATTTTTGTAGATGCAATGTACAAATACAACGGGTTCTCATTTATGGGGGAGTATGCAAAACGTACCGCTGATAATGAAATCGCTACAGAAATAGATGGCGTAACTCCCACTGGAGATGTGGTATTAACAGGAAATGCATTAAACTTACAAGCAGGTTATTTATTTAAGAATAACTATGAAATTGCTGGACGATATACAACATTAGAGTTCGAATCGGTAACAGGGAAAGACCCTACAAAACAATATACTTTAGGATTTAATAAATTTGTTCTCGGTCACAAATTAAAAATACAAAGTGACCTTAGCTATACAACTGTTGATGGCGAAGCCGATAATATTACTTTTAGGCTAGGATTCGATCTTCATTTTTAATAATATTTAATTAACACACTAAAGCCAAAAATTTATGATATTTGCCAATATAGCACAAATTAGCACTATGGATAATTTATACACATTTATGTTGATTGCAATTACAGTTTTAGCAGCAATTGATATTATAGTTGGCGTCAGTAATGATGCTATTAATTTCTTAAACTCAGCAATTGGTTCGAAAGCTATTTCTGTACGAACAATTATGATTGTGGCAAGTCTAGGAATTTTTGTTGGAGCAGTATATTCCAGTGGTCTTATGGAAGTCGCTCGAAAAGGAATTTTTGTGCCTGCAATGTTCAATTTTAATGAGATTATGTACATTTTTATGGCCGTCATGATTACCGATATTTTATTATTAGATTTCTTCAATACTTTAGGGCTTCCGACATCTACTACGGTTTCAATTGTGTTCAATTTATTAGGGGCTGCAGTTGTCATGTCATTAATTAAAATTGGCACTTCTGATACACAAACTTTTGCAGATTTAGGAAGCTATATAAACACAAAAAAAGCGTTGCAAATTATTAGAGGAATTGTTATGTCTGTATTTATAGCCTTCACTGTTGGGGCTATTGTTCAATGGGTTTCTCGATTGATTTTTACATTTCAGACTGAAAATAAAATTAAAAACTTTGGCGCCATTTTTGGTGCTGTAGCACTCACTGCAATTACCTATTTTATTTTCTTAAAAGGATTGAAAGGAACTCCTTATTATAAAGACTTAAAAGGATCGATTGAAGGCAATGAAATGTACATTATTGGTGCTAGTTTTGCGCTTTGGCTTATTGTTTCTTATGTGTTCCAGGCACTAACAAAGAAAACCATTCTGTTGGTTGTGATTGCTGTAGGAACTTTTGGATTGGCTCTTGCTTTTTCAGGAAATGATTTGGTGAATTTTATTGGAGTCCCAATGGCCGCATATCACTCCTACGAGGCATGGGTTGCTTCAGGTGTTGATGCCACTTTATTTTCTATGGAAGTTTTAGACAAAAAAGTTCCTGCTGAACCATTATTGCTCTTTATTTCTGGTGGAATTATGGTGGTTACACTTTGGTTTTCTAAAAAAGCTAAAACTGTTGCTGAAACAGAAATTAGCTTATCTCGACAAAATGAAACTCATGAGAAATTTCAACCAAATTTCATTTCTCGTGGGATTGTAAAAGGAGCAACACAACTATCTAATTACTTCAGCATAATTGTACCAAAACCAATACAAGAGAAAATTGAAAAAAGTTTTCAAACTCCTGAAATAGTACTTACAAAAGACCAAAGTGTAGACGCCCCTGCTTTTGATTTAATTAGAGCCTCTGTAAACCTTATGGTTGCTGGGATATTAATTGCAATTGCTACAACAATGAAATTACCGCTTTCGACAACCTATGTTACTTTTATGGTAGCCATGGGAACGTCTTTTGCCGATAGAGCTTGGGGTAGAGAAAGTGCGGTTTATAGAGTCGCTGGGGTTTTAAATGTTATTGGGGGGTGGTTTGGAACTGCTATTGGTGCGTTTATTGCATCAGGTATTGTGGTTTTCTTAATCAATATGAATCCAACCGTCATTACTCCAATTTTCCTATTATTAACAGCTGTTTTATTGTACAGAAATTATGTGTCACATAAAAATAAATCTTCAAAATTATCAAATGAATACAATCTGAAATCTGAAAGCAGTTCTATTCAAGGAGTGATTCAAGAAAGTGCTGATAATATTTCTAATGTGATTAAAAGATCAAATACGATTTATAGCTATGCCATCACAGGTCTTGCTAACGAAAACACTAAACTTCTCAAAAAGAATAAAAAACAAATCGTCAAACTCTCTAAAGAAGTAGATGAATTGAGAGATAATATCTTCTATTTTATCAAAAATTTAGATGAATCTAGTGTTGGAGCAAGTGGTTTTTATATTGATGTTTTGGGCTATCTTCATGACATGGCCCAGTCTTTAGAATATATTTCTAAAGTGACCTATAAACATGTTGATAATAATCATAAAAAACTAAAATTCAAGCAAATCAAAGAATTAAGCGATATTAGCGACGCTATAGAGGTCTTGTTTAAAGACGCTCGAGATGCTTTTGAAACACAGTCTTTTGAAAAAATTGAAGCTATTAGTGACCGCAAAAATGATATTTATAAAATTCTCAAATCAAACATTGCATTGCAAGTCGATAGAACAAGAACTAAAGACGAATCTAGTCCAAAAAACACAACGCTTTATTTCAATTTACTACTAAAAACTAAAGATATGCTTAAAGCTGCTGGAAATTTATTAGAGGAATACCAAACAGCTTACAAAAATTCTATAGATTAAGAATTAAAGCTACTGATAAAAAAACCTCGTTCTGTAAAAGACGAGGTTTTTTTATTTACAAGATTAAAATTACAGTGTTAAGACCCACACATCAGACAATCATCGCCTTCTGAGGCTTTGGCTTGCTCTATTAGGGCCTTCATCTCTTCTGCCGACATTGGCTCTACATCTGCATCCATTGATGCTTGTTTAGAGAATTTTTCTGCCGTTTTGACTGCCTTCTCCTTTTTCTTTTCAAGCACTTGGGTTTCGGCCTGTACTTCTGCTTTTGGTTGTTCTTGTTTTTTGGTGTCCAAAGTAAACTTGATAGCGTCAACAGCACTTTTCGTTCTTAAGTAATACATTCCAGTCTTAAGTCCGCTTTTCCAGGCATAAAAATGCATGGATGTCAATTTAGCCATCGTCGCACCTTCCACAAACAAATTCAAAGACTGAGATTGATCGATGAAGTACCCGCGTTGTCTGGACATATCAATTATATCTTTCATACTCAATTCCCAAACAGTTTTATACAAGTCTTTTATGTCTTGAGGAATAACATCAACGTGCTGAATAGAACCGTTGGCGCGCATAATTTCTTGTTTTAATCCTTCATTCCAAAGTCCGAGTTGTACTAAATCTTCAAGCAGGTGTTTGTTGACTACAATAAACTCTCCAGAAAGTACACGACGCGTGTAAATATTGGACGTATAAGGCTCAAAACACTCGTTGTTACCCAAAATTTGTGATGTACTGGCTGTTGGCATTGGCGCAACAAGTAAGGAATTGCGCACTCCATTTTTAAGAACTTGTTTTCTAAGTTTAGTCCAGTCCCACATACCGCTTAGTTCTTCATCTTTAAGACCCCAAAGGTTGTATTGAAACTCTCCTTTACTTATTGGAGATCCTTTGTATGTTTCGTAAGGTCCTTCAGCTTTAGCCTCTTCCATGGAAGCTGTAACGGCTGCAAAATAAATGGTTTCAAAAATATCTTGATTCAACTTTTTGGCTTCATCACTTGTAAAAGGCAAACGCAATTTGATGAACGTGTCGGCCAACCCTTGAACCCCTAATCCGATGGGACGGTGTCTAAAGTTCGAATTTTGAGCTTCGATTACTGGGTAATAATTTCGATCAATCACCTTGTTGAGGTTGCGGGTCACCCGTTTTGTAATTCTAAACAGTTCTTTGTGGTCAAAAGCACCATCTTTAATAAACATTGGCAAAGCTATTGAAGCCAAATTACAAACTGCTACTTCGTCTGGAGAGGTGTACTCTATAATTTCTGTACACAAGTTGGATGAGCGTATGGTGCCTAAATTTTGTTGGTTAGACTTTCTGTTCGCTGCATCTTTGTAGAGCATGTATGGTGTCCCCGTTTCTATTTGGGATTCTGTGATTTTCTCCCACAACTCTCGAGCTTTTATGGTTTTTCTTCCTTTCCCCTCTTGTTCATATTTGGTGTACAAGGCCTCAAACGCTTCACTATGAGTGTCTGAAAGTCCTGGACACTCATTTGGGCACATCAGTGTCCATTCGCCATCTTCTTGGACACGCTTCATGAACAAATCTGGAATCCACATGGCATAAAACAAGTCCCGGGCACGCATTTCTTCCTTCCCGTGGTTTTTCTTTAAATCCAAGAAATCAAAAATATCAGCATGCCATGGCTCTAAGTACACGGCAAAACTCCCTTTTCGTTTTCCTCCGCCTTGATCAACATAACGAGCGGTATCATTATAGACACGTAGCATTGGAACAATACCGTTACTGGTTCCATTGGTGCCTGCGATGTAACTCCCCGTGGCACGAATATTGTGCATTGCCAAACCAATTCCCCCTGCAGACTGTGATATTTTGGCAGTTTGCTTTAAGGTGTCATAGATTCCGTCGATGCTGTCGTCTTTCATGGTGAGTAGAAAACATGAGGACATCTGTGGTTTTGGGGTACCGGAATTGAACAGTGTTGGTGTTGCATGAGTAAAATACTTTTTGGACATCAAGGTGTAGGTCTCAATAGCAGAATCAAGATCGTTGAGGTGTATCCCAATAGAAACACGCATCAACATGTGTTGTGGCCGTTCAGCGATTTTTCCATTAAGCTTAAGTAAATATGAACGCTCAAGTGTTTTAAAGCCAAAATAATCGTACCCAAAATCTCTGTTATAAATGATTGTTGAGTCAAGCTTTTCTTTGTTTTTCATGATGACATCATATACCTCATCTGATAGCAACGGAGCGTCTTTGCCTGTGCGTGGGTTAACGTAGGTATACAAATCGTGCATGACTTCACTAAATGTCTTTTTGGTACTTTTATGTAAATTGGATACAGAAATACGTGCTGCTAGGCGGGCATAATCGGGGTGAGCAGTGGTCATGGTTGCTGCAATTTCAGCGGCTAGATTATCCAGTTCACTTGTGGTTACCCCATCATACAGGCCATCAATAACACGCATAGCAACTTTCAACGGATCAACAAGTTCATTCAAGCCATAGCACAACTTCCTAATGCGTGCCGTGATTTTATCAAACATTATTTCTTCTTTTCTTCCGTCTCTTTTTAATACGTACATAATTCTTTTTCGTTAGTTGGCTTTTCTTTGGTCGAAAAAAGCGGTTAGTTGGTTATTCTATTGTTTTTGATTTACACAAAAACACAGTTGGTTATATAAATTTGATAGGATTTAAAACCCTACCCCACACACATTATTGATGGTGCTCCGATGTTCAAATGAACAGATTAGAAATCTGTGTCGAAGCTGTATTTGTTGGTGTCCTCTTCTTCTTTGTTGAGTACACCTGCTTTTTGATACTCTGAAACACGCTTTTCAAAGAAATTCGTTTTCCCTTGAAGTGAAATCATGTCCATAAAATCAAATGGATTTGAGGTATTATATTCTTTTTCACAGTTCAACTCTAAAAGCAGTCGATCTGCAACAAATTCTAAATATTGTGACATAAGCTTGGAATTCATCCCAATCAAACTTGCTGGTAGCGACTCCGTAATAAATTCGCGCTCTATGTTCAGGGCGTCTACGATAATTTCTCTGATGCGTTCCTTTGGCACTTTGTTGATGAGGTGCTTGTTGTGCAGGTGTACTGCAAAATCGGCATGAACCCCTTCATCTCTAGAAATCAATTCGTTAGAAAAGGTGAGCCCGGGCATGAGGCCTCGCTTTTTGAGCCAAAATATAGAACAAAAAGCCCCTGAGAAAAATATGCCCTCTACGGCTGCAAATGCAATTAATCGTTCTGCGAAGCTTGGCGACTCAATCCATTTCAGAGCCCAGTCAGCCTTCTTTTTGATGGCAGGGAAGTTTTCAATAGCATTAAACAATTTATCTTTTTCCGCCTCGTCTTTCACGTAAGTATCAATCAAAAGTGAATACGTTTCACTATGGATGTTCTCCATCATGATTTGGAATCCGTAAAAGAATTTCGCTTCGCTATACTGGACTTCGTTGACAAAGTTTTCAGCCAAATTCTCGTTAACAATACCATCACTAGCAGCAAAAAATGCTAAAATATGTTTTATAAAATAACGTTCGTCATCTGTAAGTTTTTCTGTCCAATCAGTGAGATCTTGATGTAAATCGATCTCTTCTGCAGTCCAAAAACTGGCCTCTGACTTTTTATACCATTCCCAAATATCGTGGTGTTGAATTGGAAAAATCACAAATCGGTCTTTGTTTTCTTTTAGAATTGGTTCTACTTGTGGCATGTTAAGTTAAATTTACTATTACGTGAATTGGCATTATAGCGCCTAACAAAGATTTAAAATTGTTGCTTCAAATAAAAGTCATTTTTATAAACATTGTCCTTAAGTTTTTAACAACAAGTAGGCTTTTTCTTACAAATTTAAAAAACAAACAAAGAGTTATTTTGCTGATTATTAGTAAGTTACACTCTGCCTCTCTCGTAAAGAAATTAAAGGGATAAAACAAAAAAATAAATTTGATTTTGTCGTTTTTTTTAAAACCTAAGAGTACTGCTTAATTGAAAACTCTATTGGACAGATCGGTCCTTAGCAATTTTTTCTAAAGCTGTATACCATTGTTCTCCAAATTTTCGAATGAGTGCCTCTTTTACAAATTTGTAAATTGGTATTTGCAGTTCCTTTCCTAAAGCACAGGCATCATCACAAATTTGCCATTTGTGATAATTAACTGCGGAAAACTCGCTGTAATCTTTTACGCGTACGGGGTACAAATGGCAAGAAACTGGTTTTTTCCAATCAATATCTCCTTGGTTATAAGCTTCTTCAATGCCACACAAAGCCGTTTGCTTTTCGTCAAAAATGACATAGGCGCAATCAGCACCATCAACTAAAGGGGTCTCAAACTCCCCTTCTTCATTGGTAACAAAAGTGCCTTGCCGTTCAATGGCTTCAATGCCTTGTGGACGCAGATAGGATTTGATTTTTGGATAAATTGCCTTCAGCTTTTCAGTCTCGTTGTGTTCTAGTGGTGCCCCAGCGTCACCATCCACGCAACAAGCACCCTTACAAGCGGACAGATTACATGCAAAATCAGCGTCTAAAATCTGTTCTGAAATTATTGTTTTGCCTAGTTGAAACATGTTGCGAAGATAAAAATTATACGCTAAAAAAAAATGCTAAAAAATTAACTGCTTTTTCAATGCCTTTTAAAAAAAAACAAGACCTTTGTGGCGTTAAAATTTATGTTTATGAACTTTAATATTAAAGAAATCTTCACAGCCTTTATGGTGCTTTTTGCGGTTATTGATATTGTAGGCAACATCCCTATCATTATTGATTTAAGAAAAAAAGCTGGGCATATTCAAAGTGAAAAAGCTTCAGTAATTGCCGGTGTTATAATGATTATTTTTCTGTTTATTGGAGAGAGCATCCTAAAATTGGTTGGAATTGATGTGCATTCTTTTGCTGTTGCTGGCGCATTCATTCTATTGTTCATTGCTTTAGAAATGATCCTTGGAATAACCCTTTACAAACAAGAAGAAGGCTCATCTCTAAATGCGACTGTGTTTCCGCTTGCATTTCCATTAATTGCTGGCCCAGGGAGCTTGACAACCTTATTGTCCCTCCGTTCTGAGTTCCACACTGAGAATATTATTTTGGCCGTTATTATAAATGTTCTTCTAATTTTTATTGTCTTGAAAACATCCGCCAAAATTGAACGTCTAATTGGTCAAAATGGAATTAACATTACGCGAAAAATATTTGGTGTTATCTTACTTGCTATAGCTGTTAAATTATTCACTTCTAACATTAAATTCTTACTATAAACCATGAAAATTACAACGTATATTATTTCAGTAATTGCATTAATTATATTAATTTTTAATGCTACCAAAGTAGATTTTGAAGCGCCCTTAATTAACGACAGTTATACTGCAGTGGTTACTAGTCTTTCTGCTGGCTGTGCTATTTTGATTGCTACGCTTATTAGGGTTGTGCGAAAAATTGACCGCTTGACTAAAAAGTAAGTTTGTAATTATGGTTGAATATGAGCTACTTCTATACCTGCTTTTTCCAAAAACTCAACCCCAGACAAATCTTTGTAAGCTTTGCTGTACACCACGCGAACAATTCCCGCTTGATGAATCAGTTTGCTACAACTTTGGCATGGTGAGAGCGTGATATAGAGTGTTGCCCCTTTACACGACTGAGTAGATGCGGCAACTTTTAAAATGGCATTAGCCTCAGCGTGAAGTACATACCACTTTGTATAGCCTTCTTCGTCTTCGCAAAAATTTTCAAAGCCTGTAGGCGTTCCGTTATAACCATCAGAAATTATCATTCGGTCTTTTACAATTATAGCGCCGACTTGTTTGCGTTGACAATAGGAAAGTTTTGCCCATTCCTTGGCCATTCTCAAATAGGCTTTGTCATATTTTAATTGTTTTTTATGCATAAGAGCGGGAAGTCTATTTTATGAAAATAATGGGCTTTTTATTATTAGGGGCAACATAAGCCCTAAGATAACAGATGAAATCACCATAACCCAATCTCTAGTCGAAAAGCGAAAGATATTTTGAAAGATGAAACTTATAAATAAGACACAAAAAACAATAATCAGTTGTCCAATTTCTATTCCAACTGCAAACTCAATAATGGATAAAAATGTACTCTCAGTGGTGCTGACCAAGCCTTGAAAAGCATTGGCAAAACCGAGGCCGTGGATGAGTCCAAAAAAAAGCACAACTCCAAGCATTAAAAAAGACCTTTTGTCTGTTGGCTTTCCGGAAGTGAATATATTAAAAACTGCTGCAAAAAATATAGTAAGCGGAATAAGCCACTCGGTAACATTGACATTTAGGTTGATAATGTCGTAAACTCCTAGAAGTAAACTCAGTGTGTGCCCCAAAGTAAACATTGAAATCAAGATCAAAAGCCGTTTCCAGTCTTTGAATACATAGGGAAGGGTAAGTAAGGCTACGAACAAAATATGGTCATAGCTACTGAAACTGATAATGTGGTACAATCCCAGTTCAAAAAACTTCAAAAAACTATCGAGCATTGTTTATGTTAATTTTACCAAAAATACTAAAATATTTCAGCTATTTGTTGCTGAATATAAAATAGTTATGGCATGTTTAGTGCCTCTAAGCCACAGTTCAAAAATAATTCATATTCTTGCTCGTCTGGAGTGTAACCAACTGGTGGTGTCAAAACTGTTTTAGCATCAGGACTCATCAACACATAAAAAGGCTGTGAATTGGATTGGAAAAATTCAGTTTGAAAATGTGCCCATTTGTGGCCATAATTTTCGAGAGTACGGGCGCCACCATCTTGCCGCTTTACCGTTAGTTTTTGATTTTCAGGCAATTCTTTTTTGTCATCAACGTAAAGAGAAATCAAAACATAATCCTCTTCAAAATAAGGTTTAATACTAGATTTTGGCCAAATATGCTCCTCCATTTTGCGGCAGTTGACACAAGCATAGCCGGTAAAATCCAAAAGAATGGGCTTGTTGACTTTCTGGGCATATGCTACGCCCTCTTTCAAATCCTTGAAGCAGTTGAAGTTATTTGGGCAATCGTTGGGGTAGAGGAAGCTGTACCCAACAGGTGGTGCCAAACCGCTAAGCAGTGTAAGTGGGGTGAATGTTTTTGTAGATTCGTTGACTCTAAAGCCAGATGCCAAATACACAACAAATGCAAAAACTAGCACGCCTGAACTTAATCTAAAAAAAGATATTTTTTGCAGTGGGCTATCGTGTGGGAATTTTATTTTTCCAATAACATAAAGAGCTAAGCCAAAAAATACAATAATCCAGATGCTCAGGAAGACTTCAATTTTTAAAATCCCCCAATGCTCAACAAGGTCAGCATTGGATAAAAATTTGAATGCCAACGCAAGCTCTAGGAAGCCCAAAATAACTTTTGTAGTGTTAAGCCACCCTCCCGATTTTGGTAGTGCTCTGAGCATGTTTGGGAATGTCGCAAACAAAGCAAAAGGTAGACCTAAAGCAAGGCCAAACCCACCCATACCGGCAGTCAATTGCCAGGCGCCTCCATCAGAGGAAAGTGAGCCTGCCAAAAGAGATCCAAGGATAGGGCCTGTACATGAGAATGACACAATTGAAAGTGTGAGCGCCATGAAAAAGACCCCTAAAATTCCGCCAAAACCTTCCCCTTTACTCGTTACAGAGGTCCAACTTGCCGGCAACGTAAGTTCGTAATAGCCAAAAAATGAAAAGGCAAAAAATACAAAAATGGCAAAGAAAATAATATTGAGCCAAACATTGGTAGAAATTTCATTCAATATATCAGGATTTACAGAGTCCAGAAGATGAAAAGGAGCGCTTAGAATTAGATAAACTAGGACTATAAAAACCCCATATAAAACAGCTTTTATTAAACCGGATTTAGCAGATTCGTCAGCTGCTTTTTTGGTGAAAAAACTGACCGTTAAAGGGATCATTGGAAACACACAAGGGGTCAGCAAAGCTAATAACCCACCCAAAAACCCAAGACCGAATATACGCCATAATGAATTTATCTTGGCAGTGTCTTGAACAATTACATCGCCATTAGAAGAACATGGGACTTGGGATATTAAAATGTCTTTTGGCATTAACCCATATAGAATGTCGTTGGCGTTTTCTGTAATGTTTTTTGGCTTTATTACTGACTGTTCTGATACCAATAAGCCTTGGTTTGGCTTATAGTCAAAAGCAAATGGGTTATCAGGTTTATAGGTACAGCGCGTGTCATCGCAAGTCATATAATCAATATTCCCCGAAAGGGTAAATTCTGATCCAAATACTCTTACACGCTGTCGAAACTGAGCTTGATTATAAAATTTGGAAACCACCATTTCAAAAACAGAATCATACTTGGTGACCTTGTTTGTTGCATCTTCACTTGTTAACCCAATACGCTCAAAACTAGAAGATTCTTCAAATGTGAACACAGTTGGCAATGGCCCTCCTTCCTCAACCTCTTGGGCATATATTGCCCAATTTTCGTCGATATTTGCTGTAAATATGAGATCAAATTCTTTTGGAGAAACGGGTTCAACACTCAATTCCCATTGAACAGGATTTATTATTTGCGCAAATGAGTGAGACAGTACAAAAAAAAGAATTAGACTAAAATGATGCTTCATTTTACAACAGTTTATTTGTTGGCAAAGTACCAAAAAAACAATTAGCCACAATGGTGGTTATGAAGAATAAAATGATAAAATTTCAAATTAAACAAAGTACAGCTTTAACTAGAGTGTGCTAGTATATCGTGGCGCTCTGATCGGTATGCCGATTGGGCATCCGCAATTACTATTCCTGGCTGAGTATTCTCAAAACGATTGATTAGATCTTTTCCTTTAGGTCCAAATTCTTTATTAATATTTCTACTGCTCCAATTTATCATTTCGTAGATTACTGGATACATATCAATCCCTTTGTCAGTTAAATAATAAATTTTTGTTTTTTGATCATTGGGAAGCTTAGTGAATTTAAGCACCCCTTTTTTTGATAACGTTTCTAAGCGATTTGCCAAGATATTAGTCGCTATCTTCTCAGGGGATTTTAAAAACTCTGTAAATGTCTTTTTACCTAAAAACAAATCTCTAATAACCAATAGGGACCATTTGTCGCCTACGATGTCGAGTGCGCTAGCAAGAGGGCAATTTGACCTATTTATTTTCATAACACTGATATAAAGCACAAATTTAAGAATAAAACAAAATATTCAATTTAATTTAACGATAAATTAATAAATGATGAGTGATTTTATTCAAATTATCATAAAAATCCACTTATTGGACTAATTGACTTTTTAAAAAAACTTGGGGCTTATTTTTGCAATGATGGCTATAATAACTTCTCTTTTTGCATTTTTTTAAAAAAATTACCACTGTCTCAAAGACCTAATTGATTTTAATAAAACAAAGACTTACTTGAAACTATATTTTCTTCGTAAGTCTTTGTTTTAATTTGTCGGGATGACAGGATTTGAACCTGCGACCACACGACCCCCAGCCGTGTACGCTAACCGGACTGCGCCACATCCCGTTTTTTGTGAAGCAAATCTATTTATTTTATCTGAATTTCATCGTGATTTTTAAAAAAATACTAACTTTATAAAAAAAATTAAACATGGATAACAACAAACCAACCATACAAATAACAGCCACTGGAAAAGTCGTCGTCACTAATGCCAAGCAAGTGACTCTTTTGGATGCAGAGGGCAAAACTATAACCACAAGAAATCGATTTTCGTTATGTAATTGCGGTAAAACATTAGAGGCCCCATTTTGCGACGGAGCGCATAAAAACTAGTGTTGAACTGAGCTGAAATATTTTTTTCTCAACCAAAAGGACACACGCACCAATAAAATAAGCGCTGGAACTTCTACAAGTGGCCCAATGACCCCCGCAAAGGCTTGACCTGAACTAAGCCCAAAAACACCAATGGCTACAGCAATAGCCAATTCAAAATTATTCCCGGCTGCTGTAAATGCTACAGAAGCGGTCTTATCATAATTAGCCCCCATTGCTTTAGTAAAAAAGAAGCCAATGATAAACATTAGGGCAAAATAGATAAGCAATGGAACTGCAATGACCAATACATCCATTGGAATTTCAACTATAAGCTCTCCTTTCAGCGAAAACATCACTACAATTGTAAATAAAAGAGCAATGAGTGTCATGGGTGAAATCTTTGGTATAAACGTTTGAGTGTACCAAAGTTCCCCTTTAAGTTTAATTAAAATTAAACGACTAAAAATCCCCAATAAAAAAGGGATCCCCAAATAAATTAATACACTTTCTGCAACCACAGCAATAGATATTTCAACAATAGCACCTTCAAAGCCAAAATAGGGCGGAAGAAGTGTGATAAAAATCCATGCATAAAAACTATAAGCGAACACCTGAAATACACTATTGAGTGCCACTAATGCTGCTCCGTATTCTGCATTGCCCTCCGCTAAGTCGTTCCAAACCAAAACCATTGCAATACAACGTGCCAAACCAATAAGAATTAAGCCAACCATGTACTCTGGGTAGTCCTTCAAAAAAGTAATGGCCAGTACAAACATAAGAATCGGGCCAATAACCCAATTCAAAATAAGAGAGATGGATAAAATTTTGGTGTTTTTAAAAACTTTTGGTAGTAGGGCATAATTCACTTTGGCAAGAGGTGGATACATCATAAGAATTAGACCTATTGCAATAGGCAGGTTGGTGGTCCCTTTGCTCATGCTATTTATAATCTCCGGGGCATTTGGTATAAAATAACCCAAACTTACGCCAATACCCATCGCCATGAAAATCCAAAGCGTAAGGTTTTTGTCTAAAAAACTTAATTTTTTTGCAGCCATGATTTATAATTTAATTTTTGAAAAAACGTATTTTAGATCTGTCGCAATTTGTAAACTTCTTTCTTGGTATTTTTTTGTCTGCTGTGGAGTATGATCAAACGCTTTTGGGTCCTCGAAAGTAATGGGGATACGCACTTCTGCACCAGCGATAAAAGGACAGTCTTGATCTGCAGATGAACAAGTCAAAATAGCCGCAAAATCTGACTTAGGATTAAACTTATTGTCAAATTTTTTGGAATAGCCTATAATGGGATGTTCATTGTCCGAATATTTAATAGCATAAATTGGATTACTCCCATCAGCTATAGTTTGTATATCAAACCCTGTGTTTTCCAAAGTTTTGGCTGCCATGGGAAAAAGTGCAGTGGTTTCTGTACCTCCAGAATAACAAAACACATTTTTAATGTTAAAATAATACGCCAACGCCTGTGCCCATGCTTGTGATAGGTGACTGCGGCGCGAATTGTGGGTACAGATAAAATTCAGGCAAATGACCTGTTTTGAATCGACTTTGGATTGGATGTAATCGATCAGTAGCTGAAGGGTGTTCTTACGTGCTGTGGAAACTGATGTTTCATCTAGATCACTAATTTGATGTTCTATTTTTTTTAAAAGCATTTTGGATGTTTTGTGCTATATTTCAATGTTATTTCGAGAGCTTTAACAACAATTTTGAGGGGTCAAATCTTGGTTCAAAAATTCTGAAAGAGTTTGTTTCATTTTGGCCCAATTTTCAGCATGGATACAATAGCAAACACTTGTGCCCGCTACAGTACCTTGGATCAAATCGAGCGATTTTAGCTCCTTGAGGTGTTGTGATATTGTAGCTTGTGCTAATCCTATTTCCAAGACCAAATCGCCGCAGATACAGCTATTTATTTTGAATAAATACTCCAAAATAGCCACACGTGCAGGATGCCCAAGAGCCTTTGAAAAGCGCGCAATTTGGTTATGTTGATCCGAAAATATTTCTGTTTTTGCAGTGCCCATAATTATAAAATTATTCAATTGCAATATTACGATTAATTAAACTAATACCACCCTAAGAAGTATTGTAAATTGAAATAAAAGTTGTAAGTTTATATTGATGAGTAGAAAAACACACATATCTATCTTTGGCCTTTCGTTCTTTACAGCCGTTGTTTTAGGACTTATAAACTATGAAACAAAATCCGTTTCCGGACTTTTATTCACAAAGGAAAATCTTCTAGCTTTAATTATTTATAGCCTTTTGTTTATGGCTATAGCTTACACCGGCGTTTGGATGTATACTGAAGCAAAAGCAATTCTTAAAAAAAAATCGTTTTAGAACTGTATTTTTATTACTTTTAAAATAAAATTAATTTAAACATGAAAAAAATCTTATTCTTATTGGCCGTCATTTCATTTGCATCTTGTCAGAATTCTGGTCAAGAAGCTAAACCTCTTTCAGCTACTGCTGAAGCCATAAAAACGTATAAACTCAACTTCGAATGGCAAAATGGATACGAAGGATGGTCTAAAGTCCCCACAACAGAGGACTACCACATGGTCGCCCCTGGGTTAAATTTGGAGGCAACAGGTGCGGAAGAGATCAATGAAATCATCTTTGGATTCTGTACAGAAACAGAGCTTGTCCAAGAACTGGTAGACATTACAGAGCACGGCAACTACATCACCTGCTATTTAAAACTCACTACAAAAACAGGTGAAAGTTTTGATGGTGTAGAAGTCTTTCAAGTCGATGATCAAGGACGCGTGGCAAAGATCTGGGCGCTTTAATTGACTAATGAACTAGGTATTCAAAAGCCCGCCAATGGCGGGCTTTTTATGTGTTAAAATGTTTGAAAAATAGATTTCCCCACAATGAAAAACCATGATAATTTTTCATTTACAAAAACGGAGTACTGTACTTAAGGAGTTAGATTGAAAACTAAGCCCGCACTAAACTGATGGTGGTTGCCAACATCGGTTACTGCGGTGTCATTAAATTCCCCAACTTTGGAGATGAGTTGCAAGCTAAGTCCTAGTCGATTTGAAAACCAATAGTGTGTTCCACCTATTAAGTTGAGTGTTTCTGAACTAGCTTCATCAATAATATGTATTCCAAACCCAACTCCTAAATAAAGATCAATATTTGTGTTTTTAAAAAGATATTTGTCGATAAAATAATTGGCAGAAAGATCAACAGCATTGTAGCTTCCATCTTGATCGGAAATTTCTGAATCCAATTTATTTGTGGACAAGCTAAGGGCTTATGACCAATTGCGCTCAAGCCTACGTTCGAACTGTAAAAATAGTGGTGAACTAAAATCAATTTGATTAAAATCATTTGGAATTACTCCTTTGTTCGAATTGTCAATTGCATTGACTCCTACTGTTAGTAATGAAACACGGTCTGTTCGCTGATTTGATTGGGCGTTAACTTGAATTAAAGCAGCGAAGAATAGGATAAGTAAAAATTGCTTTTACATTAAATTGGTTGTTTTGGTTTGACTAAAAAATATTGATTTTTATTACAATTTTGACATCCAAGCAATATGCTCTTTGCCCAGTAGTTCAGAAATATATCAATAATGCTAAGCTAAAGTAGTTTGCTCCTCGAAATTTGCAGAGAGCTGGTGAAGAAAAGCTTTCGGCAAACCCAATAATCAAGCAAAAGAAAAAACCCACCAATATATAGTGGGTTAATATCAGGATTTAGCAGTGCTCCTTAAATTAAATTTAACGCTTATAACTACCTTCTATTTGGCTAGGTATACTACTCACATCAAACCAGTCTGCAAATTCATAAATTTTTCCATCCGAATTAAAACGAACAACACCCATCCATTTGTAAGCTACTTCGGCACCAGAAACTGGGTCAGTAAAAGACCAATTACCATAGACTCTCATGCCGTCGGGTGAAGCTTCTGTTTTTTCAGA
>Ga0102886_1000007_pt1 | contig 75029 bp, 75 predicted proteins | sample Colrivmet1550A02_FD_84499 | JGI IMG/M metagenome (GOLD analysis project Ga0102886, IMG submission 84499) | Estuarine microbial communities from the Columbia River estuary - metaG 1550A-02 | ecosystem: Environmental > Aquatic > Marine > Intertidal zone > Estuary | place: USA: Columbia River... | reverse complement strand
TTTTTAAACAGAGAGTTGGTGTAATAGTAGACGCTTAATAGTAAAGAAACTCTTAGTGGGTTTTGGGAAAAATAAGTATCACTATTAAATAAAGAGTACACACGTATGTCGTAGTAGGCAAAAGAAAAATATAACAAAAAAAGAGATGTATTATGAAAAAAGTATTAGTATTATTAATCGTGCTAGTGTTGTGCAGTTCTTGTGCATCAACTACAAAATGTTCAACCAAATCCATCAACCGAAATAGTGGTTGGATTATAAACAGGTAGAAATTATGACACCAAAAGAATTTTACGAAAGTTTACAAGAAAAGAAACCATTTACAGAACTAACAAGTACTGGAATAAGTGACAACCTAACAAACGTCTTTGAGTTTGCAAAAATGTACGCAGAAGCTATTACTGTTACACGTTGTTGTGAAACGTTAAAAGATAAAGAAACACCTACCTTGAAAGATGCATTTATTGCTGGTTATAAAAAACGAGCCTTGATGAGTGGTTTAAAATACGATGAAGTAAGTGAACTAAATGCAATAACCAACTTTAAATGTTGGAAGTCTTTTGACCTAAACCTTTAATGTTTTACAACTGAAACGGCTAAGTGTAGTACCGACAAATCTACTATAACTTTAAATAATACACGATGAAAGATTTAAATTTTGACACTCAATGGGATGTTATACTTGGATAGGTATTACATTTAACCATAGTTGTGTGCCGAAAGGCTTGTAGTAGGTGTCTCTGAAAACTTAATTTGAAACACAAAATTTAAAGATATGACAGAACTTAAAAATGAAGAACAAAGCAATAACGCCAATGTGCTGTTATATGCCGTTGGTTCTTGGGTAAGATTAAAACCCGAAGTTGAAAATGAGAAAAAAAAGCATAGGGGCAAGTTTTTTAATGTGATTGGATATGTTGGAAAATACTTAGAGCTTCAATGGAAAGAGCAAAAAGTGCTTTTTTTACCTGATGAGGTCATTATGGTGCTTCCTCCAAATGGCACATAACGTATTGGTATATGAATAGTGCGATTAAAATAAACGAAAATTAAATATAAAACGAAATGGCAAAATTTAAGATTAAAGAAACGGAATTAGTAGCAACTGCTTTTATATATGAAGTAGAAGCTGAAACAAAAGAAGAGGCTTTAGAGAAGTATGTAAATGAACTTGCAGGTAGTTTAGAACTTATAAATAGTTTTATTGTACCTAACTGTGAAGAAAGTGTAGTGGCTTATGCTGACGAAAGTTAGCATTATGTATATGCAATGTTGTAACACGTTTTTAAATGTGTTTACAACTTTAGAGAGTATGATTAGTAGCGTAAAATTTAATTAAAAATAAATAAAATTAAATAATAATGAAAAAAATATTCCTAATAATATTATCTACATTTGCATTTATATCATGTGTAGAAGAAGAAGATGATTATTCATATCATTTAATATCAACATTAGAAGAAGAAAATAAACAGATCGAGGATACATCAAGTAATCCAGGTTTAATAAGCCCGGGACATGATGGACTCTTTGATTAAATCAATAAACATTTAAAACCAAGTAAAATGAAAAAGTTATTACCATTATTTATTATTATCATAACAATAATGAGTTGTTGTGAAAAAAACACAGATCTAGAACTAAATGTTTTAGACAAGTTATCGGCTCAAGAAAGCTGGAAAGTAGAATCATCATTAAACTATTTTAAGTTTAATGAAGAAGGAGAATATGTTCAAGCAAGTGGAAGATCAATATCAGAAACTGAAGTATGTTACACATTGATAGATATATCTACTGTTCAGAATATTGAAATAGTAGAGAGTAATACTGAAGTATTAAGAATAAGAGTATCATCTATGAATTCAGATGATCATTATTATACTTCATTCTATTTTAACAATGAAAGATTATACAGAGATGTAGAACTCTCTGAAGAAGTATTTACAGATGAATTGATTGCATCAGACTTAGATTTATATAATCTAAACTCTTGCATTTAACATCCAAGATAATTAAGTCAGACCTTTGTGGACTATGTAATTGACTAATTTTGATTTTCCCAATGATAGTGAGGGAGTGATTTGTTTGAGTGCCAGGTTTTGTGAGATGTTCCTGGCACTTTTTTATTTAATAACATCCATAACAAAATAAACTTTAAAAAATAATTATTATGTCATCAGGATATACAAACGGAATAATTAATGGAACCATAAAGAGTTTCAAAGAATTTGCATTAAAATGCAGTGAAGCTTTCTTAATTCAATTTAGAGAAGGAGCAACAGAATACACGCCAAGCGTGCCTTCAGATTATCATCCAAATCAGATGAAACTAATAAAAGAAAGAGTTGCTGAATTAAATCAAACTAGCAATATTGAATTGATTGCTATAAAAGTTGCAGCAAGTGAAAAAAGTATAGCATTTGAAGAAGAGAATCTTACTAAAGCTATAGAAAAAAGGAAAGGTATTGATAAGATTCTTGAAGATGCTAAAAACTTTAATCCACCAACAGATAAACATCAAGAATTTAAGGATTTCATGGTTAATCAATTGGTGCAAACAATTAATTTTGACTTTGATATTGAATATAAGACTAAAAGAATTGAGAGACTCAAGAAGTTACTTGGAGATCTAAAAGAACTTACCCCATTTTCAATTAGAGCTGGAAAACTTAATCGTTTGAATGAAGATTACAAGTATCATGAAAAACAATACAAAAAAGAAGTTCAAGCTTGTGAAAACAGTAATAGATGGTATAAAGAACTTGTAACATCATTAGATGATTAAAGTATAATATTTGTATGACATCTATAATAGTGGAATAGTTGTTATAATAATACACTCCCTATCGAGAATGTAGCTGCTCGTAAGGCTTAAAGTGTACCAACACAGCAAAGAATTGAGTGGAGTTGAAGCTATCACATAATAAAACCGAGTGAGTGAAATCTGGATGTCTGGAATATAAAGCCGGATACTCCACTTAATATTTTTTTAATGAACAATAAACCTTAAATTTACAATTGTATTTAAGAAGAGAGTGGTTCGAATCCACAAACCCTTGTAGTCCGCAGGTGTCGAGTACTGCGTTAGCCGAAATAGGTAGTTAGGTTGTAAATTGGTGGCAGGGCTTTGCAAGGTGACAGCTCGGAAAGACGAGCATTTTTATTAATTATAACGTACCGCAAATAAGGTTAGTTGCGTAGATTAAAAAATAACTTAATAAATAAAAATGGATAAATTAGAAAAAATACTTAGAAAATACTTAAATAATGGTAGTGACAGAATAGATGTTACAATGGTTTTAGCTTTAATACAACAATGTAAAAAAGACACTAAAGAGCAATTAACTTTAACCGATGTTATGCGTAGTAATTTAGCACTACTTTGGTGGGGATGGACAACAGTTTGGGGTGTAATAGGATTTATTGTAGGATGTATTAAACTTTGGAATTATTACGCCTAACGTGTTGTATAAAATGCGTTAAGGAACGAAATGAATTTTATACTTTGCTAGCTGACGAAGTAAACTTTTAAATTAAAGAGATGACGATAAACGAAATAAAAGAATTGGTTGAAAATACCAAAGAATTAACAAAAGACGAAATGTACAATGTAAGCACACACTTAAAATTCTTTGATAGAGTTAATTATGTTGCTTGGGTTGATAAATTGCTTGGGATTAAGTTATCTCTTTAATTTTATTAAAGCTAACTTACAAAATGACTTATGGTGTAATTGGTAACACACTGGCTTTTGGAGCCAGTATTCAAGGTTCGAGTCCTTGTAAGTCAACAAAATACACTCCCATTGAAATTACTGGCCTGAAAAGCTTGTATTTCCAACATCAAATTTAAGTAGTGTTTAATAAGATGGATGGATAGATGGGTTATGAGGTAGTAGCAAATTGGTAAAGCATATTCCCGTTTGGGAATGATAAAAACAAAGATAACTAGTCAATGTTTTTGTATAGGTTCAAATCCTATCTACCTCTCAAAATATTATTAATCTTTAAAAAAAAGTAAAAATGAAAGTAATAGCAAAGCTAGCATTAGCAGCAGCATCAGTAATTTTAATAAGTTTAGTTATAGCATTGCCAGTAATGTGGTTATGGAATTGGTTAATGCCTGTAATATTTGGATTACCAACAATATCATTCTATCAAACAATAGGATTGATGATGTTATCCTATGTATTCATTAAGAGTTCAACCACAGTAAACAAATAGTATTAATTTAAAAACATCACAAAATGAATAAATCAACACAAAATTGGATAGTAAATCCAGATAATAAAATAAGTTATCCTGATAAAGTAAATAGATTACTAGAAATCAGTGATAAGTTAGTGTTAGTACAAGTGCATGAGCTTGAAAAATACAAAAAAGCAAGACATAGCAACAAAAAACCAGTTGATCAAGTATATATTGATCAGTTGTTTAAGCACTATATAGTTGAAGGGAAACCAAAATTATATCTTTGTGATTAAGCAGTAATCTTTTATACTCCTGTTCCCAATTGGGTGTAGGAGTATAATAAAATACGATAAAGAATGAAAGAATTTAAAAACTACTCGAGTAGTAAAATAGGTGTTTCTACATTTATAATAATGTCATCAGCAATAGCTGTAGCTGCAATTATTGCAGTTTTCATAATTACAACTGTGATAAATCATATTGCAAATGCTTAAATCTGGCAGAAAAAGAGCTCAAAGAATTCATGAACATAATGAAAGAGTAAGAAGAATTGAAGCTGAAATAGCATTTATGGAAATGATCAGTAAAAATAGAACTGATATAGTACTTAACCTTAAAAAAGGTTATTTATGTACAAATAGTAATGTTGATTCAAAGCAAATGTATGTCTTAAAAAATGATTTAGTAGCTAGTGGAGATATAAGACTGCCAAATTCAACAATATTAGAGATTGAGAAAGTTGATGAGGATAGAAATTTAATCACCGTCAAGAACTTAGGTAGATATTCACCAAGAGATTTCTTTGAAAATTTTAAGATAATAAAAAAAATAGAAAAAAGAACAATTAAATTTGAAGAATAATGAGTAAAAAAGGAAGTGAACTTAGCTTAAAAACACTACAAGATTTAGTAGGTAAGTATTTTAAGATCAATGATATATCAAAGAAAACAAGAGAAACTGGTTATGTGTGGGCAAGATATGTCTTCTACAGATTAGGATTGGATGAAGGATATTCATTGACAGCCATAGGAAGGCAAGCAAAAGTAGACCATGCTACAGTATTACATGGAAAGAACAAGTTTGCAGATTTATTTAATCAATTAGATTTCAGGAAATTTAAAGACGGATATTACGATATCAAACTTGAAATTGATAATAGTAGAGATGAGCATTCAAATGTTACAGATTTTCTATTAAGATTCAAAGAGGAAATAAATGAAATGGATAGTACAAAGTACTTATTCTTTAAAGCAGAATTTTTAAAAGCATTAGGAAATCATGTCGAAGCAAGAAGTCAAAAAAACATTGCTATTTCTAGGGAAGTTGCTGGCTCTGGGAGTTACATCTTTACTGGTGGTGAAGGTATTTAATATTTAACACCATTAATTATGGAAAAAAAAGAGTCAATAACTTTAGCTATAGCAATAGTTATATTATATTTGCTGTTTGCAAATTTATTTAATGGAATAATAATAAATGGATAATAAATCAAAATGTCAATGCTTCTACTGTATAGGCTGGAGCAGAGACATAATTGTGCATTTAAGCACTAAAAATAAAGGTTAAACATTGAAACCTTTGTAAATGTAGTCCATTAACAGGTAATGCTGTATGAAAGAGGGTTTGACCCGTACATTTACATAAAGATACTAATCCTGAATTGACAGGATGTTACTGAGGAAAGAGTGAAGAGGCTCTAATAAGGTGTAGAAAGAAATTAGATTGTTCTACTTGGTAAATGGTAATTATAGGTGAAGGCTAATACAGTAACCTATTAATACGTAAGTAATGGAGTAATCCTGGATGTGTTGTACACCTTGAGAAAGTGCATACCGTCAAATACAAGAATAGAATATTGGTTCTATACAACACAAATGAGTTCTCAGCAAGTAGTTTTGATTAAGGGAGATAGGTATAACCTTTTAACTGAGATAGATTTGATTCTATCTTTATGTCAATGACTTAACTACGTGACCCTACTCTTATTAGTGAATTGCCTATATGTATCCTTTGGATTAAACAGGGTCACTAATAAGAAAGAGGGTGCTAAATAAGGTTAAACATTGAATACCTGTATAAATAACATTTGTCGGAAGCGTTAAAACTTCTTTGTTATTTATATAAAGATACTGGCAGGAATGCTAGATTTACTGGTCCCTTGAGAAAGGATGAGAGTGCCAAACTAACTACCGTTTGCAGTAGAAATGAGTTCTCAGCAGAAAAACATTGTTATTATTATTATCAAGCAGATAGATAGTGCTCGTGTCGAGGGTAATAATAACAGTGAAACATGACCCAACCCTCATTATTGCCTCTATCAAGGATAGAGTTGAATACAATAATGGGAAAGGGTGCTAAAATATTAATATTATAAAAATAATTAAAAAATGAAAAACAAAAAGTTTAAGATTTACATGATCGTAGGATTGCTATTAATTGTAGCATTTGCATTGAATCCATTTGCAATTAATGATGCTGGTAACAGACAGGTTATACAGACATTTGGAGGAGATTTGAGTGTTAAGTTTGATCCAGGATTTTACTATGCTGGTATCAGATCAAAGGTAACAACTTACCCAAACAATGTAACTATCCAAGTAGGTCCTAAAGCAAAAAGGTCTGAAGAGGCTGATTACTGGACATCTGAGCACACTGCTACATTTAGTGAAGGTGATCAAGCTATGGTTGGACACACTGTTAAGTGGGATTTACCTAACAAAAGTACTGAAATGACTGAATTACATACTACATATAATAGTATTGATAATTTAATGAAAACTACCTTATTGCAGTATCAAAAAGAAACCATGAATTATAGCACTCAGAGATTATCTTCTGAAGCTCATTATAGTGGTGGACAGTCTCAATTAAAGGAATACTTTCAAGATCAGTTACGTAGAGGGCAAGTATTGTTAGTCACTGAAACTAAAACTAGGAAACTAGAAGATGGTACAGAAAAGACTTACATTAAAGTTCAAGAAAAGACTGATGATAATGGAGATTTCTTAAGAACTCAATCAGACATTCAAACTTATGGTATGATTGCTTCATTTAGTTCAATTGATTTTGTTGAATACGATGCAAGAATTTATGAGAAATTAAAATCTAAGATTGATGCAGCATCTGATGAAGCTACAGCTAAACAACAATTAATAACAGCTCAACAAGAAGCTTTAACAGAAAAAGCTAAAGGTGAGAAGTTAATTGCTGAAACTAAAGCTAGAGAGGAATCATCTAAACTTCAAGCAGTTATTAGAGCAGAAAAAGAAGCAGCAGTAGCAGAACAAAATCTTAAAAGAGATAAGTTAAATGCAGCAGCAATATTAGCTTTAAAGAAAGGTGAAGCTGAAGGTGATAAACTTAAGGTTCAAGCTGGATTATCTCCATTAGAGAAAGCTCAAATTGAAAGAGACACTAGGATTGGAGTAATGAAAGCATTAGCTGGCCCAAGTGGAATTGTATTTCCTAGAATTGTATCAGGAGGATCTGATGGCAATGGTGGAGGTGCACTTCAAACATTTCAATTAGAGAGATTGTATGAACTTTCTGAGAAAGTTAGCAACAACAAGAAGAAGAACTAGAATAATACTCATTTGTAAAAGCCCTATTATAACTAATAGGGCTTTTTTATTTTATTAATATTAAAAAAACTAAACTCATGAATACAAACTTCAAAGAAACTAAAAGTACAAAATGTTGTGGTAAATGTCCATTCAAAAAAGGACTTCCAGCAACAGAAGAAACACTTGGACACAGTGATCCACTTGTTTACATAGGTCAGACAAGGGGTCCATTTTGGCTACCATGTCATGAAGACAAAAACTACAATGGAAAAGGAAGCAATCCTGAAACGGTATCTCAATGTAGAGGTGCTGCTAAATTCAGAGCTAATTGTGATGTTCCATATGAACTACCTAAAGAATTATTATCTTTAGATAAAGACACTGATACTGTGTATGCTAATGAAAGAGAATTCTTAGAGCACTATTCTGATTTAAATGAAAAAGAATTAGATAATGCTACTTCACAAGATTTCTTAGATGCAATGATGCAGTATGAAATTAGTAAGAAATCAGACACAAAAAGATACATTTAATCATGATTGAATCAGTATTTTTAATTATAGTAATGATCGTATTTGCAATCATTAGTTTAAAGATAGGAAAGATATTACCAAGAGAAATGGTTTTAGTCCCTTTAATAATGATGATAATGATGGATGCTATTTCAATATACATTTTTAAAGAGTTCATGGGTATGCCAAACAAACATATTTCATTTACAATAATGATTGCAACTCTTTTTAAAGTTATTTTATTAGCATTTACTATAAAAGAATAATCTATCACTTTAACAGTGACGTAGGAATGCAGGTGAAGCCAACAAAAATAAAACCTTTTGTGTAACTCCGTAGCGAGGATCAAGCAGGGCCCTCATTCTTTTTTACAATATTTAAAATTAACTCTCTTGGAGCAGGCGTACTTGCAATAGGCCACGAGTAGCTAAACTCCATAGGTCCTTTCTTGGCAGGATAAGAGTGAAAATACGGATGAGTCATACCTAAAGTGTTCATATAGAGCAATGGGCCTTGAACACCCTAAGAGAGTTATAAATTATTAACCATTAAATAAAAAAATCATGGAAACATTAAAAATAGTTTTATTAGTAATATATGTAGTATCAATAATATATTGCTTATGTGAATTGGGATTAGAAATGAGTAATTGGAATGAATTTGGTCCAAAAGATAGTTTATTTTATAAAGCACTTGTATTTTCAGTTTTTGCAAGTGTTTTACCGGTCATTAATTCAGTAGTGGCTGTAAAATTAATTATTTATCATTCAAGATTAAAAAAGAATTGATATGGAGTTGAGAAAAAGAAAAGTATTCAAATATGATAAGAATTCTGAAGAGATGAAGAATCATATAATGACTAGAGAAAACTTTGTATGGACTACTCAACAGATGAAATCCATAGTTCTTAAAGATCTAGATAGTAATCATCTTAAGAATATAGTTGCAAAAATAAAGAGAGGAGATCATGCTAGTAAAGAAATATATCTAGATACTCTACAATTTGAAATTTCATACAGAGCAGTAGAACAAGAATTAATAACTAAAAATCACTAAAAAGATGGGAAAAAAAAATGACTACAAGGAATTGGATAATATTCTGGCAAACGAGGGTATAATTAAAGCTGAAAATTCAGAAAATGAAGTTGCTTTCAAGGATGGCGATTCATTTAAAAATATTATAAGTAATGCTGAATTTGCTTCAGTAATAGCTTTACTCACTAATATAGTTGAGAAAATAACAAAAAGTGTTGTGGTTAGGAATAATGCTAAGTCAAAAGCTATTGATAAATTTAATGAACTTAAAGAGGAAGGTGCTGAAGATGAAGACCTATCTTATATTGTGAAAATGATCAAAAGTGAATTAATGAAGACTGATGTTAAAATGTATGAAGCATTCGAAGATGAGTTTGATAACCTTTACAATTCAATTGACTTTTTAAATAGATTCAGATCTTCTGAAGAAATGATAGAAAAGCCTAATTTGAACTGGATAGAAAGAGTAAAAGAATATTTAAACAATAAAAAAGAAAACTAATGGGTATATTTAATAAAATTGGAGATCAATTTGACGGAGTAAAAAAAGAATTATCAGATAAATTCAGTGACTTATCTAAAGAGACTATAGAAAACTTTGATAAGCTAACTGATGATATGGCTGAAAGTGAAATCATGAATGCTACTATAATACTTAGTGCATGTCAAGATAGTGAAGATGAAGATGATATCAGTCTTAAAGGAGGAATTATGGGTAGAACAAAAGATCTTGTTGCATTGCTAGGTCAAGCAATGATGAAAGATAGAGCTTTTAAAACCCTTGTTAGTAAAGCTGTTCAATACGCTGAAAACAATGGTAATCCATCAAGTTCATCTTCAAGTAACTCATCTGTTCATGCAATGGCAATAGGTCCTAATGGAGAAAAAATTGATCTTGATGAACTTCCTGATGAAGTTAAAGAGGGTCTTAAGAAAATGATGGAAAAGGATTTATCAGAAAAGTCAAATAATAAATCTAGATCAAAAGATCTACTTGATAAGTTCAAAGACAGTAATGATTCTGACCAATTTAGTGGTGATATTGATGAGCTGAATGATGAAGACTTTTAATCAGAATCAAATAAGAGATAAAATCCAAGCCAAAGCTGTCACTCTATCAAAGAAACATCAGTTTCTATGTTTAGAGTGGGCAACTGGCTGTGGTAAAACTCTAGCTGCAGCAAAAATTGCTGAAGATATCATTAAAGTAAACAAGAAAGCTAAAGGTTATATAGTCTGTAAAGAGCATACTCATAGAAAAAACTGGAAAGATGATTTTATTAAGCATAGAAAAAAAGACTTATTAAAAAACATTGAGGTGATTCTATATGCTTCTTTACATAAATATAAAGATAAGGCTGACTTTGTAATACTTGATGAATGCCATGCATTGACTGAGAAGAGAGTAGGTTCTCTAAAGAATATTCTTCAGAAGAATGTTAAGTTGATATTTTTATCAGCAACTATTCCTTTAAAAAAGAAAATGCAAATTAATGCATTGTGCAGAAATCAGATTAAATACAATAAGATTTCATTAGTACAAGCATTTAACTTTGGACTATTACCTGAACCTGAATTAATTGTTCATAAATTCAATTTGAATAAGAAGCATGCTGGCAAAGTATGGTCACATCAAATGAAGAAGCCTAAAAAAGGAAGTGAGATTAGTTATAAATGTAATTTTAAAGATTACAATACATTTAAATGGAAGGTTCCTAAAGGTGTAGGAATAATTTGTGAAGGTACAGAGCAGGAATATTACGATGGAATAACAGCTGAGATTGAAAAGTTAAAGGCAATTTCTATGGATGAAGCAAATTTTAACTACTTATTAAAACTAAATTGTAGAAATAAATATTTAAATTTGTCAACTGTTAGAAAGAGATTTATTGCAGAGGTTAAAACTACAAGAGTTAAATCTTTAGTAAAAAAGTTTAGAGCGCAGAATAATAGATTCATATGTTTTACTGGTTCAGTAAAGCAATCTGAAGAGGTAGGATCTGATAGTGCTGTGCATTCAAAGAACTCTAAAGAACACAATCAAGAATTAATAGATTGTTTCAATAGAGAAGAGTGTGCTGAATTATTTGCAGTAAACATGCTTAGGGAAAGTGTTAATCTTACCAATATTGAGAAAGGAGTGATCACACAATTGGATAGTTCAATTGGTTCATTCTATCAAATGATGGGTAGAACACTTAGACATGAATTCCCAGAATTACATATCTTTGTAGTAGATAATACACAAGATATCAAGTATTTCGAGAATTCTATGAAAGATTTTGACGAGAAATATGTAAAATACAGTTAAAAATGGATGAATTAACACTACCATTAGATCTAATTAGGTCTAATAAAATGTCTGTTAATGAGTATTTGGTATTGTATGATATTGTTCATGGTTATCCAATAGGGGATTTAATTGACAATCCTTTACCTACACTAGTTTCACTAGAAGGTAAAGGTTTTGTTAAACTAACAAATAATCAAGTTTATTTAAGAGAAAAAGGTAGTGAGTTGTTCAATGCAGATGAAGATTATTTTGCAATCTGGCTAGAGACTTATCCTACAATGGTGAAAAAACATCACGGAGGTAAAAGAGCTTTATCTCCTTCTAAGCCCAATACAATTTTGGGCAAAGCATTAAGAAAGAAATGGAATTCAGTTTTCAAGAAAGATATCAAGGCTCAAGAAAAAGCTATTTTAGTCCTTCAACAGGAAGTTAAGGATAAGACTAAAAATGGTAATCTTGAATACATGGTTGAAGCTAGAAGATGGTTGAATGAAGGATATCATGAAAAGTATTCATTCTTAGTTGATGATGGTATAGTGCCAGAAAATAAATATAGTAACGAAGATTATATGTAATCATGACGGAACAACAAATACAACAGATTATAGGACAATTACAAAAGAGTTGTGATATGTTCGAAGAGACTGAAGTTAATGAAATAGATTATCAAGATTATTGTGATAATATCTATTCAGCAATAGCTTATTGGAGGAACCAATTGAGAGAAATTAAATTAAAAAATAAAGATTATGTTAGAAGCAATAATTGAATGGATCAAGAGTAAATCCTATAGATGTGATCATGAATGGGTCTTAGAGCATAAAATGAATATTTTTGAAAATGAAAGTTCAAAAAAACCTCATACAACTAGAACTACATATAGATGCACAAAATGCTGTGAATTTAAACAAATTGAATTGTAATGGCAAGAGCATTTAAATGTAAAGAATGTGGTACAGGTTACAGTACAACAGGAAATGGTGCTCCACCAAGTCCTAGATGGGATGATGGTCATGTTTGTGAAATGGTTGAGGTTGAAAGCAAAATCTCTCCACTTAAATCTAGACAAGGTGGTAAAATATTTCCACCAATAGGATTAAGAACTCAAGAAGAAGAAGATGATGCTGATGAGAGAATGAAAATTATAGCTCAGAATGGAAATGACGGGCTACATTATTAACAATTAAAAAAATAAAAACATGGTATATTTTATAATTTGGTATTTAATAGGAATAGCGTCTTCATTATATTTATGTAAAACTGAACAAGGATCTATAAAAGTAAGAGATATTTTTATAATTTTATTATTTGCATTTTGTGGGATTATTATTCCTATTGTGTTTATATATATTAAAAAAAAAGATGATATTGAAAATTTTTTTGATAAAGATATTTATTAATGGAAGAAAAAATAAATCCAATAGGTAAAGTAAGAAAAAGGGTAGAGGAGCTTAAGCAGATAAAATCTGAAAAGGATAGTGGTAAAATATTTTGTATACCATTTGAAAACTACCCTAAATTGATGCAGTCTGTACCTGGAGTAGTTCCGGGAATGATACAGATGGTTACAGCAGGTTCTGGTGTGGGTAAAACTCAATTGACTAAGGCACTCTATGTTAGAGAGCCTTTGGAGTATGCCTTAAAGCATGGAATAAAATTGAAAATATTTTATTTTGCACTAGAAGAGTCTGAGAAAGAGTTTATAGACACAATGATATGTAATTTCATCTCAAAGAGATGTGGCATAAAGATGGATTTATTAACTCTTCAAGGTTATAGGCAAAAATCTCTTGATTCAAATATGATGAGTTTAATAGACACTAATATTGATGATATAGAAGATTTGCTTAGTAATGTGGAGATAATTGACAGTGTGTATAATCCAACAGGAATATACAAGTATTGTCGTAATTATGCTGACCACAATGGAGAGCACGTATTTGAAGACAGGGAATTTATTAAGAATAAAATTGATAAAAACCCAAGTAGTCCAACATATGGAAGGAAAATTACAGTTAAGGAAAATGTAAAAGTATATAGTCACTATGTACCACATGATCCTAATTCAATTGTAATTGTAGTTGTTGATCATATGAGTTTACTTACGCCTGAGAAGGTTAAAGATGGAGACTCTATGATGAGTAAGCATCAAACAATGGCCCACTGGAGTACTAATTATGCATTAAAGCAAATTACTAAACACTGGAATTGGGCTGTAGTTAATGTCATACAGCAGGAGCAATCTGGAGAAAAGGAGCAATTTACTAACAGAGGTGAAAGTATTCAAAAGAAAACTGAACCTTCATTAGCTAACTTTGCTAATAATAAAGAGATCCAGAGAGATGCTAAAGTTGTAATAGGAGTTTATTCTCCAGACAGGTATGGATTTGAGGAATATCATGCATATGATATAGCTAGACTTAGAGATTGTTTTAGAGCTGCAATAGTTTTAAAGAATAGATTTGGTAGACCTAATGTTTATCATCATTTTCTATTTGATGGAGCTACTAACAGATTTGCAGAACTACCTAAAGGAAGTGAAACTCAATTGATGGAGCCTTTCTCGCAACAAGCTGATTTATTGCTTGGAAGAAAGCAGTCTTCTAGAAATTTAAACAATAACTCTGGTAATAAGACTGGATCTAAAAACTTTGGAAAATGATAGATAAATTAATACTAAGAGCAATAGAAGAGTCTTTTGAATTAAGATTTTTACTAAGCTCTAATTCAGAAATAGACCAATCTTCAAGAAAATATTTTGAAGATAATGGTTTTAAATTATATTTTTATCAAGATGAAGAAGATTCTTCATTTAATATAAGAATAAGAGATGCTTCAGATACAAAAATTATTTTTGGATACAATTCATCTACTGGATCTATTGGGTTAACAGAGGGATCACTTCAGAATGCAGCTATGAATAAAGTTGTAAACATAATAGTTAGGGCTCAGGAGGAATTCAAGTCAAAGAAAACAAGTAAAAGAAAATTAACACTAAATTAAACAAAAATGGTACTATTTAAGAAAGATAGTAAAGGAAAAATTAGATTTCTTGCTATTGATACTGATGGCGATAAAGTTATTCAAGTATCAGGAATTATAGGAGGCAAAGATGTGACTAATATTAGTCAATGTAAAGCCAAAAATGTTGGAAGATCTAATGAGACTTCAGCAGAAGAGCAAGCAGTATTAGAAGCTAAAGCTAAATATACAAAGAAACTGAAAGAAGGTTACTTTGAAACTAAAGAAGAAGCTGAAAATACTGTGGTAATTTTACCAATGCTTGCAAAAGTATTTGGAAAAGAAGAGAAGAAAGTTACATATCCTTGTTATGCACAACCTAAATTAGATGGTATGCGTGGATTAGGTGATTGCAAGAATGGTACTTTAACGTCAAGATCTGGTAATAAGATTGAGACATTAAACCATATTACAAGTCAATTCCCTTATTTAGAAGTTATACTTGATGGTGAGTTATATGCTCACGGCGAGACATTTCAAGAGAACATGAGGATGATAAAAAAATATAGACCAGGTAAAACTGAGAATGTTAAGTATCATGTTTATGATCTTGTTATTGATAGGCCATTTCATGAGAGGTATAGAATATTAAGTGAGATATGTTCAAAGAATCCTAGTTTAGAACTAGTTCCTACAACTACCATATATGGTAAAAAAGAATTAATGAAATTTCATGCTTACAATATATCTAAGGGATATGAAGGAACTATTGTTCGTCACAGTGATGAAGGATACAAACTTAATGGAAGAAGTTCAAGTTTATTGAAATTGAAAGATTTCGAAGATATGTCTTTGACGCTAATGGATGTGATACCATCAGAGAAAAGACCTACACATGGTAAGCCTATTTTCTTTTGGGAAGGAGCTGAAAACAACAGATTGGGTGCAGGAATTTCATTATCTCATAGTGAAGCTGAAGATTTGTTAGCAAATAAAGCTGAGCACATTGGAAAAACTTGCGAATTGAGATTCTTTGAATATTCGGATACAGGTGTTCCAAGACATCCTGTTATGTATGGATTTAGATTAGATAAATAATGCTTGTTGATCAGATTAAATTGTTTATGGATATTGCTAGGCGATACCATAAAAGCTGTCTACTTACAAAGAATAAGTTTGAGTTAAGTAAAACCAATTTTATAAGTAAAAATGATAATTTTCAAATTAAATTTTATTTTGGAAGTGATTATGAGACTTGGACTATTGAGTGTGATGCTTTTGAATATAGAGCTTACTCAGATAAATTTATTATTGATTTTGATGAAACATCTATTGATAAATTAGAGCGTGATTTAGATATAGTGAATAACTTTTTAACAGACCATCTTAATAAGTTTGAAAAAAGGGTGGCTACAAAAAGAAAATTAACATTTTAAACAAGAATTTATGAAAACAAATTTAATAGGTATTAGTGGTAAGATAGGATTTGGTAAAGATACTGTAGGAGAAATTATAAGATTTTTATGGGACATTGAAAACACTGAAGATGGACAGCACTTAGAAGTTGAAGATTTTATAGCAGAACCTAGTGATGTAGATTCTTCTAACCCTTACCAAATCAAAAAGTTTGCAGATGAAATTAAAGACACTGTTTGTAGATGGATTGGTTGTACTAGAGAACAATTAGAAGATAGAGATTTTAAAGAAAAAGAACTTGGTGAAGAGTGGGATAAAACTTTATGGTACATTCAATCTAACCACAACAAGTTAGCAACTTATTTATCTAAAGAAGAAGCAGAAGCGGATTTAAGTCACTATGATGAAAATTATAATCAAGAGGTTTATATAGCCTGTGAAGATATAACAATGACACCAAGAATTCTTCTACAACTTCTAGGTACTGAATGTGGTAGACAAATTATACACCCTAACATTTGGGTAAATGCTTTGTTTGCTGACTATAAGGGTAAATATTTAGGTGCTACAGATGACATGAAAGAGCCTGTAGAAATGTGTTTCCCCAATTGGATTATAACAGATGTTAGATTTCCTAACGAAGCTAAAGCTATTAAAGATAGAGGTGGTATTGTTATTAGGGTTGAAAGAAATAAAAATAAACATTTTATTTCAGAAGGAACTAAACCTAAAGGATTAGTTGAAGTAATAAGAAAGTTAGATAATGGTGAAGAAATAGAATGGACTTGTTTTTGGGATTATAATGGTTGGTATGATTCTTCAGGAGTTAATATACCAAATGTTTTAAAATGGGAAGATAAAATTGTAGAACACCCTTCAGAAACAGCTTTAGACAATCATAATTTCGATTATGTGATAGACAACAATGGTAGTATTGAAGAATTAATAGAAAAAGTTAAATCTTTAAATTTAGTCTAATGAAGAATAGTAGTCAGATTAAAAAGTATGTGACCAATTTTAAAGCAATACTAGCTATTGATTTTGATAGGACAATATGCATGAGCAATTATCCTGACTTAGGTATGCAGAGAAAAAATGCAGGCTTAGTAATAAGAAGATTTGTTGAGAATGGTTATGGAATTATAATAAACACATGTAGAGAGGGAATAGAATTATCAGATGCTATTAAATGGCTTCATAGAAATGATATTCCTTATCATTATGTTAATTGTAATTTTCCTCATATCATTGAGCAATACGGTGCAGATTGTCGTAAGATATCAGCAGACTTGTACATAGATGACAAATGTTTAAATGGACTTCCTAAATGGAAGAAAATTGAGAAATTAGTATCTAGGAAATTTAGCTAAAATCTTGCGTATGTCGCAAATTATTAGTACTTTAGTAACTTTAAAACATTAAAATAATGGCAGAAGATTTCTTCCTAAAAAGGAAAAAAACACCATCAATAGAGATTGATGATTATTCAGATTACAACAATGAGGATATAAAAAGTGATATGCACTCTTGTGGATTAAAAACAGATGATAGCTCAACATTTTCTGAAAGAAATGAATTATTCTTTGAGAGTGTGCAGAGTAATATGAGTTCAGCAGGTAAAGAAAGAAATCCTGTAGAAATTGCAGCTTCATCTTTAGAGAAATATTTCTCAGCTAGAGAAATAGCATTCTTACTTTCTAAGAGTATCTTAAAGAGTCTGATTGAAGAATCAAAAAAAGGAAAAAATAATAATTAATATTATGGCAAGTAAAATTTTAATCACTGGATACAGTGGGACAGGAAAAACTTTCTCTTTAGGAACATTAGATCCTAAAGAAACATTCATCATTTGTCCAGATGAAAAGGCACCACCATTTAGAGGATGGAAGAAGAATTACATTATGCAAGATTCATCTGGAAATTTCAATCCAAAGACATGTAATTACTTCAAGAATACAGCTTGGAAAGCAATACAGACTGCATTGAATTTTGTAGACAAAAATAGACCTGATATAAAAACTGTCGTAATAGACACTATTACATATGCAATGATTGCAGAGTTTATGGAAAAGGCTAAAACAGTAGGATATGCAAAGTTTACAGAAATGGGAGACAATGTGTATAAGACTTTAAAAATGATTGATAAATTAAGAGATGACTTAACTGTAATAGTTATGGCTCACACTGAAGTCAAGACATTTAATGGAGTTGATAGAACTGTATTTGGAGTTCCAGGAGGTAAATTAGTTCAGGATGTTGTTAAGCCTGAAGGAATGTTCAGTGTTATATTAGAGACTATAGTTGAAAAGAAAGGCAATGACGTTACTTATGGGTTTATGACTCAGAATAACACAACAAATATGGCTAAGAGTCCAGCAGATATGTTTGAGGGAAAAATTATTCCTAATGACATGAAAGCTGTTATTGAAGCTATAAGAGAATACGAAGAAGGCTAAGAGTCAAACTAACCAGCTTTCAATCGATGGGGTGAAATTCCCCATCATTTTTTTTAAAACAATTATTAACACAATAAATTAAGCAAAAATGAGTAAAAATGTGATTATCTTTGGAGCAAAGAAGTTTGGTGTATCAAATACACCTGTAGTAACAGCTAAGTATCCAAACACTGCTGTAGTAACAGTAGAGCCTTCAAAAGAAGGAGGAAGAAGTAGAAGAGTATTATTTAATGCTAAAGCTTCTGAAGTATTAAACCTTGAGATGTCAGAAGTTCAACAAATTGTATTTGGATTTGTAGAAGGAGAAACTATGGGTTTAATAGCAAACGCAAGTTTGTTAGGAAATGATGTTATGGAGTCTATGACTACATACAGAACATCTAAGAATAAAGTAAGTTTTGAATCCACAAAAGAAAGAGGTAAAGCTATCTCATCTTCAAGTATTGCTAATGAAATAGCAAACTATTATGGTTTAGATAATAGTGTTGAGAATGAATTTTCTTTAGAATCTTTTGACACAGATGGTGTTGAGTCTTTCTCTATGTCAGTAATGAAAAGTGAAGACTGTTGTGGTGATAAAGATTGTACTCAAGATGAAACTACTGATGTTAACATTAACGATCAAGTTATTGTTCAGGATGTTACTTTCGAAGAAGTACAACCAGAACAACCAGTTCAAGCTGTTGAGTCTAATGACAGTAATTTCAATATCCAGAGATCTGAAGCAGTTCAAGTTGAGACTGAAGGAAATTGGTAAGACTATTAGGCATTAAATTAATTATAAATTTTTAAATTTTTAAAAGAGTATGAATGACAATCAAAATGGCTTCGGAGCAAGTCAAGATGTACAGGAAGGACCGGTAGTAAAGTATTACACTGGAGTAGAGAACTTCAAAGTAGTAGCAGTTAACCCAACAAAAGCTGAGTTAGAGGCTATTTATGGAAGAGAATTAAATTTCACTCCAGAGTATATAGGAGAAACTGATGTTGAAGATGGAGATGGAAAAAGAACTGTACCACAATACAGAATTGACTTGTATTTAGCTAATGAGGATAACTCAATAACTACTAAGGCACAATTCTATATTGCTGATACACATCACTTATCTCAAAGTGGTAAGTACAAAGTTATCAATTCATTTGGTAGAACAACATGGTTGACAAAAGAAGAAGTTCAGACTAAAACTTTACCAGAAAACATGCAATGGTTTAATACGTCAGGATTGAAAGTTGCTAAAAGAGGTGAGGATCATTTAATTGACTTCTTAGTTAACTTATTGAATCTTCCATTCAAGATTGATGAATTATCAGATCCATCTGATGCTTTTGCTTCTATAAGTGCTCAGCAGTGGGCTAAAATCTTTGCAGGAGACTTAAGTTTACTTCAAGGAATCATCAATAATACAAACAATAAAATTGGAGTATTATTAGGTGTTAAGACTAAAGCTGATGGAAAATTAGTTCAGACTATCTATAATAGAAAGACTTTACGTCAGTACACTAAGTCTTCAACTAGAGCTGACAAGTACAAGTGGCTTAAGAAGGATTTAGTAAGTTCTGTAGCAGCAGGAGCATTCGGAAATGTAGATTTCGGAGTTGACTCTGAAACTGGAGAAGGTTCTTATGACGTTAAAGAATATGTTGTAGGTGCTACTAACATTACTGCAGACAATAGCAATCAATTAGATGTTTTTGAAACAGCAAGTGGAGCTCAAGATGAGTTTGTTAATGCAACAGATGACTGGATGAACGCTTAAGTAAAATTTAGTTTAATCAATAAAGGGTGTGACATTGTCATGCCCTTTTTTAATATCATTTATTATGGGATTTGGAAAGAGTAAAGATGTTAACATTAGATATGCAACATCAAAAGAATTATTTAAAGTAGTTTCTGGAGCACAAATATTTGATCATTATTTAGGAGGAATTCCTAAAGGAGCTATCAATAGCCCTCTAAGAACAGAAGTTAATCCTTCATTCTCTATATTTTATAGTGATGAATATGATCAGTTATTTTTTAAAGATTTCAAGACAGGTGAAAAAGGTGATGCCTTGATATTTGTAATGAGATTATTTAAGTACATAAAGTTAACAGATGCTATCAATCAGGTAGTAATTGACTTTGGATTGACACAATTCAGGTCTGATTCTATTGTACATTCTGCACCCAGAAGTAATGAGGTTAAAGACTTTGAGAAAATAAAGAAAATTCTAAGGAACAAAGTTGACATAAGAGTAAGAGTTAGAAGATGGAAAAAATGGGATAAAGAGTTTTGGCAGGACAGATTTGGGCTAAGTAAAGAACAGCTGGATCATTGTAATGTATATCCTATTTCTCACTTTTTTCTACAAGGACACTGTAGTGTTGCTGAAAAGCATGCTTATGTATTTGTAGAAGATAAAGATGGAGTTCAAACTTTTAAATTGTATCAACCTTATTCTAAGGGGCACAAATGGCTGAATAATAACAATTATTCAGTATGGGAATTGTGGACCCAATTACCTGATGAAGGTAATATCTGCATAATTGCAAGCAGTAGAAAAGATTCTATGGTTATAAAATCTTTATTTCCATCATCAATGATTACATCATGTTCACTTCAAAGTGAGTCTGTCAATCCTAAGCCTTCTGTAATGGAAGAATTAAAGAACAGATTTAAGCATGTGTTTGTAATGTATGATAATGATCAATTCAAAGAAACTAATGCAGGAAAATTAGCAGGTGAGAAACTTGCAAAAGATTTTGACATATTAGATATTTTAATACCTGATGTGTTTCAATTAAAAGATCCCTCTGACTTCAGGGAAAAACAAGGAGTTGAAAATACGAGAAATATGATTATTTCTCTAGTAAAAGAAAAAATAAAACAATATAACATTTAAATTTAAAATCATGGTTAGAACAATTGAAACTAATTTAGTTAAAAAATTAGAAACATTTAGAGTAATGGCATTAGGTGAAGCCACTAATTCACCAATATTATTAATTGGACCTCCTGGAGTTGCAAAGACTGCAGCTGTAATAGATTTTGCTAGAGCAAGATTAGGTGGTAAACTTGAAGGAGATGATTTATTCTTATTGGAGACTGATGAAGGAACTAGATCTAATGCTGTAAAAGGTAATATAGATTTAGAAGCGTTAACTACAAAGAATGAGTATAAAATTGATTCTCCTGTAGCTAAAGCTGAGGTTGTAGTTATTAATGAGATTGATAAAGCATCTGCTTCATTAAGAAACTCATTATTAGGTATAATGAATGAGAGAATCTTATTCAATGGAAAAGAAAGATTAGATTGTAAATGGAATAACTTCATTGCAACTTGTAATGAAATTCCAGATGATGAGGTAGGTTCTCCATTTTGGGACAGATTTTTAATCACTCACCAAGTGAACAGATTATCTCAGAACGACATGCTAAAGTATTTTGCAAAAGGAGGTAAGACTCACATGCAAAAGCACAGCATACCAATGCCAGATGAAACACAAATATCTGCAATAACTCTTAATCCAGACAAGATTCAGAAGACTTTAGATCAAGTTTACAAAAACTTATCTGATAGAGCTATAACTTTCTTACCTACAATGGTAAAGAATGTAATGGTTATATGGAAGCTAAGTGAAGACAAAGCTTTCATTAAGACTACTGAGTTGTTAGTTAGTAAAGAGGCGGCTAAGAATTTAGCTAAGAATTTAGTAGCTAAAGAGATTAGAGCAGTATATGACATTGTTGATACAATTGGTCAGTGTTCATCTACAGAGGACTACAATGAGAGATTTGATCAATTAGACAAAGCATTTACAGTGGCGAAAGCTTCAGGTAAATTATCTCAGTCAGATTTTGAAGACATTCAAAACAAAATTTCAGAAGAGGAAGCTAAATTATCATTCTTAAAAGATGATGATGAAGATATCCTAAAACAGTTTAATTAATAATACAAATAATATGAGTTTTTTTAAAAGAAGAACTGGTTCATTATCTGGGGGCTTAAATGCCCCTAGTTATGACCCTTTTAATAGATATAGTAACAATGGGAATGGAGCATTCGGATTCAGAAAAGACAAGCATGTTATAATCCCAGGTGTTACTAGTTATGAAGAGAGTAGACTTCGTAAAGTAAGAGATTATGTAAGTAAGCAAACAGGGCAAGATTGTGATTTACCACAGGAATTAATTAATGACGTTTACAGCATGTATGTAAATGAAGATGTTAAGAGAAGGCCCAAGAGTAATAACAATTCTGTTAGGCACCAAGTACTTGACAAAGTTTACAATTCTCTAACTAAGGTAGTAACAAAAGATTCACCTCTTTATACTCAAATTCTTACAAGAGAATTAGCTTTAGCACTTCAGAAAATACATGAAGATATTAAAGATAAGCAAGAGCAGCAAGGTAAATCACCTACTGGACTTGGAGATCCTCAAGATGGAGAAGGAGAGGGTCAAGGTCAAGATGGTGGAGATGGTGGAGATGGTCAAGATCAAGGTAGTGGTGATCAGAATAATGATTCTGCTGGAAAAGGTGATGGAAGTTCAACAAGAGCTTCTTATGACAAAGATGTTCAGGATGCATTAGATAAAGCTGAGAATAATATTCAAAAAGCAATGGATGATGCTGATGACAAGATTAAAAAGATGGAGGATCAGTTGGGTAAAGAAGCAATGAAAGATTTAGCTGAATCCGAGCCAGAATTTCTAGAAAAAATAGATGACTTGAAATATGCTCTTGCAAATGTTTCAATCAATAAAGAGAGCATTGGAAAGGTACTTGAAAAAGTACTTAATGAATCTCAAAACTATTTTTCTACAAAATTCAATAGAATTGAAGAGTCTTTATTTGACTGTGAAGAGTGTGAAGATTTATTTGGATTAGAATTTCTACATCCAGTATTTAAGAATGCTAATCTTATGGATATTGGTAATGAAACTAGAGTCTACAAAGGTAAAATAGATTTATTTCTAGATTGCTCAGGCTCTATGAGTTCTACTGAATATTTTGAAGGTACAAGAATCAGAATGTCTGACCTTGTTAAAGGTATAGCCATGGTTCTATTCAGAATGGGGATGATTGATAATCTATATTTCTTTGATAACAATCTTTATAAGATTGAAAATATCAATGAATTTAGTATTCTTTCATTTTCTAGATCCGGTGGAACTAATTTTGAGAAAGTTATAGCAAAAATTAAGGAGAATGGAAACAATTCTGTAATTATTACAGATGGTGAAGACAACTGTGCTACTTATGACAAAAGAGCTTTTTGGGTAGGAGTAGGAGGAACAAAATTTAAGAGTTACTATAGTGATTCTGATAAAGATAAGTTCCCTGCATACAGAGCAAATAAGCAATGTGTAACTTATAATTCTAGTACAAGTAATTTTGATTACTGTACTGAAAAATCTAAATCAACATATTAATATGGATATAGAAAGAAAGAGCACATTAGATCCAAGTGAGCAAATGATTTTCATACCGGGAAATATACCAAGTTTGAAGAATAGTAAGGTGAAAACAGCAAGGGGAATATTCAGTTCCCCTACTGTTAACAAATTTTTAAGGTCTATAGGAATACAGAAATTTAACTCTCGTAAGAAAGAAGTTAAAGGATATGTAGACTTAACTAGGCCTAATCAATTTGAAGCATTTCGTGCAAAGTTTGCACAAATGAGATTGGGTAAGGGTGATCCATTAATAATAGGATATCACCAAGTGAGAAATAGTAAAAGATTATTTGATTTCAGTAATAGTGTAGAGTTAATTCAAGATTTGATGACTGCTCATGACTTTATTGAAGATGATAATGTCAAGTATGTATTTCCTGTACCCATGAGTGTAGATGGTAAATTAATAACAGAATCTAACCCAAGAGCATTTCCACTTTATAGTGTTGACAAAAATGCTCCAGGTTGTTGGATAAAAATCTTTTGAGTATGACTGTAAAATTAACTCCACAACAGATTAAAGAATCTAGGGAGAGAAAAATGATAGAAGATAAAAGAAAAGTTGACGTAGTTTATGTCCGATATGGATTTAGACAGAAGGCAATCACTTTGGCTGAAACATTAAATGATCAAAAAGAAATATGTAGTTGTGAATCATATGTTATTCAGTATGAAGATAAGAATGGAAAAGAATGTTCCATTCATGGAATATATCCTGAAGACTATGTAGACCCTTCTCAATACCATATGTTCGATGATTAAATATCAAACAACCAAAACCTTGGTTACAAAGCCAAATAATAATAGTGCTAATGCAATTGCTCCTAATCTAATTTACGGATGTTTTGGAGGATGTGTTAGCACATATTGTTATATGTCAAGGCATAATGGAAAAAGAATTTTTGTCAATCAAAATGTAATGGAAATTGTAAGTTCTGTTTTTCAATGGGCTAAGGACTATGTTAAAGTTCCTGACCAACAAGACCCTATCTATAAAATGGTAGATGTAGCATGTAATACAGATTTAGTTCTTATGCAGAAACATTGTCCTATACCTCTTATAGATTATCTTAAAATGTATGACGATCATCCTGAAATTAATACAACTATGGCTACTAAATATCCTAGTTTATTAAAGTTAGATGTTAATTATTTTAATAAAAAACCAAGAGTTAGAGTTAGTCTTATGCCTCAAGAATATTCTAATATTTTAGAGCCAAAAATGCAAAGCATAGAATCTAGAATAAAAGATATAGAAAGATTAAAAAAGCTAGGTTGGGAAGTACACATTAATTATTCACCAGTTATTATTTACAAGAACTTTAGAACAGAGTATAGAAACTTATTTAGTCAAGTAAAAAACATAGCAGGAATAAATAAATGTGAGGTAATATTCTTAACTAATCATCCAAATCAAATGGAGAGAGTAAATGGATTAGCATCAGAAATGATGTTTAAATCTAATCAAGTTAAGAATAAAATGGGTGTTATGAGATACCCTTTAGAGTATAAGTCAAAAGCAATTCAAGTATTTAAAAGTGAATACACTGAATTTTTTAACTTAAACACAATTAGATATATATTTTAAAATTTAAAATTATGAGTAAAAAAGTAGAAGATTTCATAAAGAAAGAGAAAGAAATGTTAGATAGAGCAATTGTTGCAACTCCATCAAGAGGTTACTTGGAAGATTTTGCAATTGCAAATAAAGGTTCAAATGATATCTTGTTAATGCAATTTGCTATTAATTTCGGATATAATCTTGCTTTAGATAATATCAAGGATTCATTAAAAAATAGAGATACATGATAAATGGCAATTAATGATCACAACCTTAAGTTGACGGAACAACAGTACAGAGACTTAGAACTCCCTTCATATTCTATGCTATCTTCAATAGAGCAGCATGGAGTTGATGTAATAAAGGGAGATAAGATGAATTTAAATCTTAAGTTTGGAAGTTTGGTAGATGTAATGTGTTTTGAACCACATAGAGTAAAAGATTTATTCTATAAGGGTAACGCAGTAAAAGTCCCAACTTCTACACATAAGAAAGTAGTAGATGGAGTAATTGATTCAGTATTGAACAGTAGCAAAAAGAAACCTAGCTCAGGAATAGGAGAGCTTAAAAGAAAGATAGGCAAAACTAGTTCATCACTTAAGGATTACAAGCAGAAAGTAATAAATGGATGTATAGCAAATAAAGTGTTAACAAGTCTATCTGACGATGTTAAGTTTGATAGAATATTTGCATCAAGTCAGGATTATTTTAAAGATAAAATACAATCATCAGGTAAGATGTTAATCAAGCCTGAAATGTGGGCTTTAGCATTAGAGGTTGTTAAAACTTTAGAGACTCATTTTTTCACAGCAAAATACTTTGCTAAGAATGTGAAAGATATAGAGATAATATATCAATATAAGTTTGATACAAAAGTTAATGGAAGAAGATGTAAGGGTATGCTTGATTGTTTAATAATTAATCATGCTTTAAAACTTGTAATACCTGTTGACCTTAAAACTGGTGAAATTCCTGCAAAGAATTTTCCTCAATCTTATACTGGATACAGATATTATATTCAAGGAGCTTTATATAGAGAAGCCTTGAAAACTATTATATCAGAAGACTTTGAGTTGATGGAATATACAGTCCAACCATTCGAATTTGTTTACATATCTAAACTAAATCCTTTTAAACCATTGGTGTTTATAGTAGATGATGAAATGCATCAAGCTGCTTTGGATGGGTTTACAGACATTCATGGATATAACTTTAGAGGAGTTCATTCCCTTTTAGAAGATTATTATGGGTGTGTTGAAGATGGATTTTGCAACTACATAGAAGAAGAGCTACAGGTAAAAGGTAGAATAGTAATTGATAAAAAATCCATTTGTAGATGAAAAATGAAGTAAGAATATCAATAGTTCCTAATAAAAGCAAGACTTATTTATTACCAATCTTGGATGAGCAAGTAGAATTTAAATTTAAAGAAAATTTATTGAATTCTTATTGTTCATTTAAAGATAATGATGAATTATTTTGTGTTTTATATAATTGGAGTAGTAGTCCTGAGTTCCTTAAATTTGAAGGGCTCATTATGGAACACCATTTATTTGAGGGACATCAAGACTATGGAGATAAAGTGTTATTTAAATTTAGATTACCAAAGAGTATTAGTGACTCTAGAATTAGAATGTTTGCGGGAGAGTTAAAGAAAATTGACCCTAACCATAAGAAACTAATTGTAAGTGAGTTGAGGAAGAAAGGAGTAGCTAATTTAAATAAAATAATACAAATACTCGATAGCAATAGTAAAGTAACATCAACTTTACCAGAGAAGAAGAAGGAGGTTTTTATGAATCACCTTAAAATTATGTCTTATAAAGCAGATGACTTTATATATGATGGGCGTTAAAATATTATGGGGAGATAAATCTCCCTATAATAACTAATTTATTATTAACAATAACAATAATTATCAAATCATGGAATTAAGAAGAAAACAAAAAAAAGAAGTGCAGGTAGGTGATTACTGCAAAATTAACAATCAATTCAGAAAAGATTTTTATCAAGATGAAAATGGATTTGATCATAAGTATGAATCTTATGGTCGTAATGATAGAAATAAATCTTTAAAAATATTAGATGTCACTAATTTTATAATTATAGAGTCTATATTTGGAGGAAATAAAAAGGCTTTAGTGCCTTTAACATTAAAAGGTCATGATTATTATGGAAAAGCTATAACAAAATTTCTTAAAACAAGAAAGTTTTTCTATATTAACGACAAGTATTTGGAGCCTGTATCCTCAACGTATGCAACAAAAGAAATGTATGACAATAATCATCCAGATCTAAATGAGAAGATAACTGAGTTTTTAAAGAGTCCATTTACTGCTAAAATTTAAAAATATACACCATGAGTATTAGACAAAAAAGACTAGCTGAAAAAAAGGAAGAAGCTGACATTGAAAGAAGATTTCTTGACAGAAATGTTAAAGCTATGTCATTTTGTAACAAACATGGATTCTATGTATATGCAGCAGCTCAGGCTTCTCAAAACAATAAAGTAAAGGTATTCAAGCAAAGAGGTGAGAAATTTCTCGCAGTAAGTGAGGAGCTTTTTGACCAGAGTGAAATAAAAGAGGTTAAAAAATATTCTGCCTTAATTGATATTACCTATGAAAAAATGTACCTTAAAATGAAAGATAAGGTATAACAATATATTAATTAGTGATTTGATTAATATGTTATGTTGATAAAACCCTGTATAAAATAATTATACAGGGTTTTTTATTGCTTCCTATTGGCAATTTTTTTTTAACTGTCTTGATTAAAAACTCATTCCTTCAAGAAAACTTAATGAATCTTCTATATCTTTTTCTAATTGAGAAAATATAGGAGTAGCTTTTAAAGTTTTAACCCATAATTTATTTCTACCTTTTTTGGGTCCTTGCTGATATTCTTCATAAGGACTTACAGACTGACTAATCACTTGAAATATTCTATTTGCCATACCAATAGATGCTGTAGGTGTTTTGGCTATTTTGTATGCTTCCATAGGATTTAGTATAGATGAAAGCTCTGAAAGTTGTCTTCTTAAAATATATCTTGTCCAAAGAGTTTCATCTTCATCTTCTCCTTCAGCTTGTAAATCTAATAAAGTATAAGAGGTCCATGTTAATGCAATAAATGATAATTCAGATAAAGCTTTTCTTACATTAGCAATTTCCATAGCACTCATACTTTCTTTTCCTTTAATAACTAATTGCCATTCCATTTTTTTAATAGCAGGAAGTAATATGTTTTTAAAGAATCTAACTGCAGTTACATAATATCCTTCTTTATGACCTTTTAGATCTTGAGAATAGAATTGATTAGCTTCTCCGAATTCTTTATTCATTTCTGAATAACCTTTCCATCTTCTTTGATATGCAGGTATCATCCATTTTCTTAAGAAGAATAATAATTTACCCCAGAAATGTTTTTGAGCAGCAGCTGCAATCTCAGGATCGTAGTTACCTTGTAAATCTATAATCTTATTTTTAATAAGGTTTCTAGTCTCTACTAATATATCTGCCTGAGTCCCAGTTCTGGTAAATGTTGTTGACTGGACGAATGGACTTAGTGTCATAGATATTTCACCAGTCTTTTCATTACGCTTAAATTGAATCATCTCGTCAAGAGATGCTGCTTTCTTCTTATCCTTTACAATTTTACCATTCTTATCAATGAATTTTCCTTGCGGGCCCATTACTTTGATACCTTTCATAACAGCATACATTGTTTGAGCATGCATCATATGTTCACCAGCTTTTGCCATAGGTCTAAGATTACTCATATTGAATGAAGACTTGACTTTATTCTGATTCTCAAAGTTACTTTGTAATACTTTATTCTCACCAGTAACATTCAGGAAGTTCATAAATAGATTAGTTCTTGAAGTGTCAACATTATTACCCATGTCATTTAAGATATTTCTCATATCTGCCCAATAGGTTTTTCTAGCTGAAAGATAATCCTTAACGCCAAAGTGCTCACCACCTAACGCCTCAATATAGATTTGAATACTACCTGCCGTATAGTTCACAATAGAGTTTGGAAAGTTACCAACTAATGATGTCATACCGGAATATCTTAACCAAGTATTTGTAAGCTTATTCACATCCTTACCTCCAATTTCTCCTGCATACTTGGATTTAATACCATAAATTCTTCTCTCAAGAATATCCATAGCTTTTAATACATCTCTGTATTCACCATCATTTCTATTTTTGTATACATTAGGCTGTATTATATCTCCATTTGCATTCTTAATCTTTACATTCTTATGTAATTTAGAGGTATTATTAGAGCCTGAAACATCTTTAACCTTTCTATTCTTCATTACGTCTAATATAATCAAGAAAGTCTTCTCCATTTCCTTCTTTTCCTTGTGTTCTTTTGCAGCAGCAAGGTTAGCTAATGTGATTGTGTGTAAATCTATACTTTGTTCATTAGAGTCCTTTAATTTGCCTCGGAATTTTACAGGCACTCCCTGTTGAATAGTATTAGATATATCAGTAACAACTTGAAATCTTCTTTCTTTAACATTAACACCCTCAGCAGACTCATATTCAAAAGATTCATCAGCCTTAACTCTACCTATATCGGTAAGCATATCTCTAAATCCTCCAGTGATTTCACCAGAAGTTACTCTCTGAGTAAAAGTTTTTGTCATGGTTGGAAGTTTAATAAACTCTGCACCATATTCATTTTTTCTTAATCTAGAATTATTACCAGTTAAGCCATCAGCTTGTCTAGCTTTCTTTTTTAAGAATTGAAGATGAGTCAATTGAGCAGATGATAATTTATCATAAGCTTCATTCTTCCATTTATCTTTAATTACACGAGCACCCTTCTGATTCTTTTCAGTATTTTCAAACTCCCATTTAGCCAATTCAGAAGTAGCAATAGCTTCAGCTACTGTCATAGTTTCTGTAGCCCCATCTTTTGTTACAGTAACATGCATTGAACCATCTTCATGCTCAATTTTTACTTTATCCTTAGGTCCCAAATATAGTCCTTTTGCATTCTTAGCCCCTTCTATTTTGTAATAGAGTTTGCCATCTTTACTTTTAGTGAGTTCTATATCTTGATACATCTGGCCATCCTGAGCCTTATATATATCTCCTTTTAATTTATTATGAGCCTCTATGAAATCAGGCTTATACCTGGAAGTAAAATAATGGTCACCATTTTCAGATACAGTGTACATATTCTCATACTTCTTCTCCATATTGTTAGACTTACTAACATCCTCTAAGAATTTCTTATGCTCAGCATCAAATACACCAGCCTCAGATTCAGAGAACTTTTTTATAGTAGTATCAACTCCGTCCACAACTTTAGATAGTATCTGAATATCTTTAGAGTTTGCATTCTTTTCACTGTAGAAATTAGCAGCCATTGTATCTAAGTCATAATCTAACTCTAAAGCTCTAACCTCAATTCTTGACTTAGTCTCACTTCTAATTTCATACTTATCATTTTGTAAGTTCTCATAAATGTGCTCCTCAAGAGTTTTACCAGATTCTTCTAATTTTAAATCATTATATTCTTTTATATATCCGTCAATATACTCCTGCTCAACAGAATTATCATTGGCAGATATAAATGACACATATCTTTTTCTCTGAATATTAAGAATCTCTTTATTTGCTGCAGCTCTTCTTCCCTGAACATCTCTCATTTTGTCAGAGATATCTTTAGCATCTTCAGGAGATATTTCACCATCTCTTTCCATAGATACCATAAGTGATTGAATATCATCGACAGTTTCAAATGCATAATCCCATCTAGCTATTTTTACTAGTTGATTATTTTTCATTGAAACTCCATTCTTACTTTGCTCAATAGTTTTTTCTAGTGATGTCAATTCTTTCTCAACCCATTCTACATATTTATATAGACCTAGCTTTTGATCAGTATTGTATAACTCTAGTAATTCTTTCTCAGCATCTTTTACCCTAGAATACATTGTTGGGCCCAATTGCTGAGCAGTCTTTTCACTCTTCCAAGCTTTAGTATCACTAGGGGAATATTCAGTAACAGCACTATTAATCCTAGCTAATAGACCTCTGTAAGTTTGCTCAATCTCAGTAATTTTCTGTGTAGTATTAGATTGTTTTGGCTTGCCTTCTTGCTGCCCCGTAGGGGTAGCTAACTCTTGAATCTTCTCTGAAAGCCCAATTGTCAAATCACCTTTAATTTCTTTACCTGATAGAATCTCATTGGCCATGGCCTTGATTTCATCTCTTGGAATACCAAAAGTTCTATTAAGATACCCTAAGAACCAGTCTTTAAATACCTGCCATCTAGTAACATCATCTTGATTATCCCAAATATCTGCACCTTCTCTACCAATAGCAGTTGTTATCAATTCCTTGATAAACATCTCTTCATTTAAATCAGGATATAATTCTCTAACTTCAGCCTCTAATTGAGTTCCTTTCAATTGTTCGTAAGCTTTCTTTATTCTTGTATTCTCAATACCATTGGGTAAAGAATCAACAAATACGTGTCCAAATTCGTGAATGGCAGTTTCTCTGAATAGAGAGTTTGGATTAACCATAATAACAGGCTTACCTGCTTTTTTAGTCTTTGGGTCATTTTTTCCTAGAACATGAGCATTATCAATATTCTCATCAAAAACAATTTGAACATTCATAGCCTTTTGCAGTTGTTCAGCTTTTGCATCAAACTGCTCGATATCTTCTTTTGTGTATGCTTCACCCCTATAGAAATTCTTAGGACTATACTTCTTTAAGATATCAGGATCTGTAGAAAGAACACTTAAAAGTTCATTCTCACTATTGTACTCTTTCCCTTTGTATTCAAATTTACAACTCATTATTCACAACCTTTATCTGTTATATCCCCATCTTTTTTAAGTTGAGGCAATTTACTTAATAATTCTTCCATACTCATTATCTTAGACTCATCAATATAGTCTCCATCAGGAGTTACATCTGCAGAAGCATCGTCAAAGAATGCACTACTTTTTAATGAATAAGCTTGAGCGTCTTCCATCTCATTTACAATCTGTGAGCTCTCTTCTGAAGACTCAATAGCTTCTACATTTACATCATCTCTAGATTGAAATGAATTAAGCTTCTCTTTTATTTGACCTTGCAATGTAGGGCTAAAATTGTTAACATCCAAAACTGAGGATTTAATTTCCTGACCCATAGCATATTCAGATATTTTATTTTTTCCTGAAGTGTGTCCTAATTTAGATACTCTAATCCAGTTAATATGATCACCTTCATCACCATCTCTACCTTCACTCCCGTAAATATCATCAGCCCTTTTAAACAAGTAAGTAAAACCACCAATAACAATAGACATGTATTGAGTATCAACTTTAGATTTACCTATCATTTCTTCAAAGATATCTTGCCTTATAGTGAACCCAGCATTCATATCCGCTATAGACATTCCTTCTGGTAATTTAAATACAGTTGGGACAATGCTAGGATTATCAGCATTGTGTCTAGCAATCTGATCTAATAAATTCAGGTCAGATACATTTATTTTCAAGAACCCAAACATCTTATTAACATCTCTGTTCATACCCAAATCAGTCATTATTTCCTGAGGGATATATGTGTAGAACTGGTTAAGATTTGGTTGAAATCCTGATTGAGTAAATGCATATCTGGCCAAATCTATTGCTAAATCTCTAGTCTCATCACTATGATATAAATCTAGCCATCCTCTGTGAATATTATTTTGATATTCTGCAGGCTTATTCTTATTGTTTATACCTATAAATGAAAATACCTTAGGACCTACTACTCTTAAGTCTATTTCTAGTTCATCTATCAAGAAATTACCTGGAATCTTCTTCATCTTAATAATCTTCTTAGGAGTATTGTCAAATACATTATTGAAATCAGACCTGTTATTTTTAAACATGTTAGTTCCTGACATCAAGTAGCTGTAATAGAAATTATTAAGTGACTTAGCCATATCTAGATTAGTCAAATAATTTCCTTTTCCAAGATGTCTATTCAGATTCCCTAGAGTTTGATCATAATAAGTACTACCGGTAAGTAATATATCACTATTACTAAGTATCCTTTTAACCCAATCCAATCCATTAGCTTTATACGTACCTGCCGCAGTCTTGTCAAACTTATCTTTATAACCAAACATAGTTTCACTATCCATAGCCTTGGTAAGTTTTTCTATGTTTACATTTAATTCAATAGGACTTAATCCCCCTGCATTTACATCTACTTTTGCAGCAATAGTTGCAGATGTTACCTCTCTTCCAATCTTATCGTAATATAAAAATGCGTTAAATATTGCAGCATCTATTCTATTGTTTGTTTTAGCTCCCTTACTTGCATTTATAATATTGTCCTGCATCTCTTTAGTGGATATTTTTCCTATTTTAGATACAGTTTCCTTATTGGTATAGTTAGGTTTAATATTATAAGTCTCTCTTATATAAGTCTCAGGGTCTACCTTTTTACCATTTAGTAAAATAGGCTTACCTGATATACTTTCAGATTGCTTCTTAAGTTTAACATACTCTTTTAATACAGGCTGTCCAACAAGTCTGTTCACAGTTTTCAAGGATACACCAGATCTTATCAGCATAAATACAGCATTGGCTGTTACATCATTATGGTTACCTCTAGAAATATATGGGTCCTTTGCAATATCAACATATGCATTTAAGAACTCTGATAATATTGCAGAAGTACCTTTACTTTGATCAAGTCTATTTACTTTGTCAGTCATTCCATCTAACCCAATAGCTCCAACAATACCTACATCAAGTGTTTGATTAGCTACATGATCAACTAATTGATTTGCAGTTAATCCAACACCAGTTTTACCAGACATGTAATTTCTTTTTACTTCTAGTTGGTGAATTGGGTCAAACAACTGTAAGTTAGTTGCAGGAGACTCTCTGTGCAATAAATTGATATCATCTTTCAATAGAGTAGAGTCAATTGACCTCATCATATTGTCATAAGTGTGCTCACTCTGAAGTATATCTTGATACAATTCAATCAATACATTCTGAGAGATAGCTTTTTCAAGAGAATCTTTTCCTTTATAGAATTTTTTATTGTCAGTGGTAAGAGTTTCTAGTCTATTAGATTCAGTATTGTAAACTAAACTAGGAACCATTATAAACATCTTATCAATATCAAAATCACTACCAGTCTTTGCAGGGATACCATCATAACCTATAATACTATCTCCCATTTCAGGAGGCAATATACCTACAACTTCTAGAGTATCATTAGATGACATTCCCTGGTTAGGAATCCTGTATCCAACAATTTCTCTTGCTTCTTTTTGATTAAATAATTCCTTCCATTGAGCGTCAGTTATTTTGCTGATATCGCTGAATTTAGGATTCTTTTTAATTAATTCTTTAGCTAATGACATTGGTATCATAGCTTGTCCCGGAAGAGTTCTAGCTACACCAGGCTCTCTTCTAGGGGGCAATAGGCCTTCTCCATTATAATTGTCAGATATAATTTTAATACCAGATTTTTTAATCTTATCATTTAAAGCATCTTTTTCAAAATAATCAACCCAATAATCAGATACATCTTTTCCTTTTAAAATATCACTCTTTAATAATTCTATCTTTTTTAAAGTAGAATCATAAACTGATTTAGATCCATTTAATACAAATCCTTCAACATATCCTGTCTTTGTAGAATTGTCTGGATTTACAGTAATCTTATATTCTTTTCCTTTTAATGTCTTTATCGTTAATAAAACATTATCTTCCCTTTCTAATATATCTGTAACTATAGCTTTATATTCACTTAAATTGTCATCATTAGTTATAGTTAATACATCTCCAATATTTGTTGTTTTTTCACTTTTTAATACATCTCTTAATTCAGACAGCTCTTTCTTTTTATTAGAGTTTTCTTCTAATTTTCTATAAGCTTTTGCTTGATTATAAGCTTTCTCTATAGATTCTCTATCTAAATTGTCAATTTTTTCTTGAAGTGATCTTGAATTTACAGATGATTTCAATTCATCTAATGGTATTTCTTTTAAGATGTCTTCTGTAGTTATATATTTCTTTTCATTACCCAAAACAGTTTGAATACCAAATGGTGATACCTGAATAAATGATCCTCCTTGGGTTTGAATCTTAATAAGCTTTCTCTTGAACATAGTCATCAAGATACTGTCAACTCTACCTCTAATTTGAGGTATAGCATCAAGTGCAACTCTAGACTCAAGAGCATCAATTATATTTTCATTACCACCCCTGTCTTTAAATTCTTTTATTAAAGCATTATAGAGTTTGTCTTTATTAGATATCTTTCCATCTTTAATATCAAGCTCTTCTGAAATTTCTTCTTTACCAATATTAGATAAATCAGATACAGCATTATGTATTCTCTGAAGTAATACAGCTCCTTCTATTTCATTACCATTCTTATCTACATAAATATCTTCCTTATTTAAAGAGTCAAGAATATTTTTCTGTATTTGAGAACCTACATCAGTCTTCTTCATAGTTTTAACAGGTAAATCCTGTTGTAACTTCCAACCTTTGTTAGATAACTTGCTTGGGTTTAAATCAAATTCTTCAAGCAATTCTGTAGAACCTTCTTTATTAATAGATGTTGGGCCCAAAGCTCCAACTTTTATACCATCAACTGTAATAACTTCATGAATCTCATTATTAGGATCTGCCGTCATTTTATTATAAAGCTTTTCCATCTCAGTTCCATTAACCATTGAAGGAACTAATACAGCTTGAGAGTATTTCAAGTAAGTTGGGATACCTCTGTTAATTTCAAAGTATACACCTTTAAGTGGTTGAGCTGCAAGTTTGAGTTCATGTTTCTTCAACTCTTCACCCTTCATCATTTTATCAAATACACTGTCATGGGCAGGACTCCATTGGCCAAGACCTTGCTTAAGAAATTTCCATCTGTTTGGAGTAATCCAAGCTTGAGCATCTGTAGTATTTACTCTTTCATATGCATCAGCAATAGATTTATCTTTAACAGATTGCTTAATCTTGTCTACATACTTAGAAGCAACTTCTACACCATCAATAATAGCTGCATTAAATGTTAAGTCAGCATCTTTCTCTAAATAGAGTTGTAATCCATCAGTATAAGTAGCAGGAATTCTCTTAATTAAATCTGCACCATCCTTATAGTAAGCAGGATCTCCTGAGAACATTTTAGTGTATTCCACAGTGGAGATTAATCCATTCATAATATAGTCACCTGCAATGGCAGTCATATTACCATTGTAAGCTTTCTTAATTCTAGTGTCTATTGTGGCAGACTCCTCCAATAATTTCTTTGCATCCTTAACCCTTTTCTCTAGAGACTCTTTAACATGTTTAGTCAATATATCTCTTTGAGATGGAGTTAATCCAGTACTTCCTTTTGGGGCAATAGGTCTTCCTTTAGAATCATAAAGAATAGACATTACATCCTGAAGCTTTGGATCAGAACTTCCTGGATTAAATTCCGGAAATAACTGAGACTTCAATCCATTTACATTACCAGTGTGATAATGTTTAATTAGCATATTTCTAGGAAGAGTATCTAGCTCCTCAGATACTTTAATCATTCTTGAATACTCATCTTCAAAATAATCTAAAAGTTTACTGACAGAAGTATCACTTATTCTAGTTGCTCCTTTTATTTCAGTAATCTTAGAATCAAACATTTTGATTCCTTCAAACTCTACTCTTCTAGATTTGTCTGCAGCAACGATAGAAGGAAAATAGGATTTGCCACCCTTTAACTTGCCTCCTAATAGTTTGTTTATGTTGTCATTTAATTGGTCCTCAAATGATATCTTAGTGTTATCTACACCATCATTCTTACCAACAGATTTATATGAACTAGCAACTCCAGATTTAAATTTCTCTAGTCTTTCATTAGATTTTTTTAATCTAGCATCCTTGTCTTTTATATCAAATGCAGCAAGATGTCTTATCCAGCCTGAATTTGTATTGTATGGTAATCTAGCCAACTCTTGTAATTCCTCAGGATTAGCTTTCCATTCATTTAATTTATTTGAAATATAAGTGGGATTAGCATAAGCAAAGTAGTTCTTATTATTGTTGGCCAATATACTTGACTCCCCTATATCAATCATTCTTAATGATACTGCTTCTGCAAATTTCTTTACAACAGCTTCTTCTTTGAATGGATTAAATAGTCCATCAGCTGAATTGAAATTAGCCTTCTGGCCAATATGCTGATTAACTGTAAATAATAGACCCTTTATCAAATCTCTTACTGCAGTGTTCATTTCAGGAGTACCACCATTAGCTTTTATGTAATAGTTCACATCTTCAGGAATAACACTAGTCATTCCAAGATTATGCATTTCAGCAGTTAATGACTCTGCAATTTCAGTATAAAGATCATCTGTAGATAATTTATCTTCATTAAGCAGTTTAACTCCATTATTAAATGACTCAGATATTTGCTTAATATTCTCTCCAACAGCAAGTACTTTCTTTTTATTGTCATTGGTGAGTGTCAATGATGTTGGTAAAAACTTCTCCTTAAATACAATTCCCCATTCAGAAATTATTTGACTCTCTCTACTATTAGTAGAGGTAGCATTTATTACTTTGAATTGATTGGACTTAGGATTAACCTCAGTAACATAGTAGTTAATCTTAGTCTTAGAAAATGCTTGAACAAATTCGTATACTTTATATCTATCATTCTGACTCAATTCAGTAAGCTTTTTTAATAATTCTTTAGCCCATGGCTTAGCTATTGACAACTTTTCAAGTTCAGCACGCATTTTCATGTATGCATTTTCAATACCGGAAGGTCCAACCGTTGTTACCGTGTCAGATAATCTAGGAAAAAGTGTTTCCCATATCTCATTAAGAGATACAAATCTTGGCACATTTAAAAAGTCTGACATGTTATTAGTAGTAACCCTTTGTTTAGTCTTACTTAATTTTAATGAATAAGCATCTGCTTCTCTTTCGTCAGTAATTCTTGTATCTTCAGCCATGAATTCATCAGTAGCAGGATTAACAAAACTATAGTATCCTTCATCATTAAGAAATACCTCAACATCACTATAACCAATATCATCTTTAACATTGGTAATTTGAGATAATAAAATCTTTGTATTTATTGTAGCTGAAGCTTTAGGGTTTACAGTAGCATACTCAATCATATTAAGCCCACCACCTTTTTCATTATCTTCTTTAGCCACTTCTAACTCTTCAACAGATGTAATTTTCTCACCAAGAGCTTCAACAGCATATATAAGTTTGTCAGCAAATTCTTCAGAGAATTCTTCAACTCTATCTATATTGTTTAATAGTATGTCAGCATCTTCTTGACTTAACTCTTCATTTAAAAAGCTAGCCTCTACTCCTCCTTTATATCTTTCAACAGCTCTTTTTACTAGTGACTCTACAGAGCTCTTGTCTTTATTTTGTGACTGAAATTTATTTAATGATTTGGCACCACCTTCTTCAACATATACATACAGCAAGAAATCTGTAACATCCTGAACTTCTTCAGGAGAAAAGTTTTGTCTGAATCCATCTTTAAGTGGCATCCTAGTACCATCAGCTAATTCAAAATAATACTTTTTTGTAACAGGATTCTTGAATAATTCAGGCTCACCACTAGGTAAAGTTTTACCCATAGGAACTTGATCCTCTACATTGTTATAGTTCTTTTTCCAGTCACCAAATTTATTCATAAATGGCTCGCTTATAATTCTATCATAAGCATCTTTTGCCTGATCAAAATTGTCGTTAAAAGCTACTAATAGTTGTGGGAATAAAGATGAATCTTTCCCATTTGCATCATTTAATATTTTACAAGTACTCATAATTTATTTTTAACATTGATCAGTCTTAGACTCTTTAGTCTTAGGACTACTACTTAAACTCTTAGAACCAATTACAGATTTAACATTTCTTCTTCTACCTGTTATATTCTTCTTCAAAGGTACAGATTTTTCAGAAGGTTTGCTAGTTTGGGTATCATCAACTTTTGATACTGCAGGTTCAACTACATTTCCTTGTTCAGATTTCTTCAATTCTTCTTGGTATCTAGCCATAACTTCCTCTTTTGAATTCATTAATTCATACTGATCACTATTAATATCTGTAACACCTGGCTTGAAGTATTTAGCTCTATTTATAGTGGCTGTTTTACCATTAACCATTGCCATTACAGGTTCTTCTAATAAAGCTTTATCTGATAGATTTATTCTAGTCTCTATATCTGCAGTCTTTTTACTAGGTTGCTTAGGTTGTAATACAACTTTAGGAGCAGGTTGTGCTGTTCCTAAATTAAATCCTATTGATTCAAGTACTTTTTTACTTGCTCTATCTTTTGAGTATTTTATTATATCTCTGTGTAATGATTCTAGTACTTCACCTTTAGTACCTGCAGATCCATTAAAGAAACCTGATAAAGGAAAAACCTTTTTAGATTTATTATCTATTACTGTCCAACCTCTTTGAGGCTCCTTGTGTGTAAATAAATCAACATTTGGCTGACCATTTATTACAATAGATGTTCCCTTAACCCCAGAACCATCATGTAAAGTGAAAATTTCTACTTTACCTTTTTTAAAACTTAAGTCTTTTTCTTCTATATTTTTCTGAACCTCACTACTTTGTTGTGTTGGTTTTGAACTTTTCATTGATAATATTCTAATTAAATCATCAATAGAAACTTCTACTGTTTTTAGTCTACTTGTATTGCCAGATGAAACTGAAGAAAAATTTGTATCTAGTAAACCACTATATTCATTTTTAAAATTCTCTACAAATCTTTCAGGAAAATTTAATTTAGAAATACCAGAACTTTTTAATCCTTTTAATGTCCCAAGTGTAATGTTAAATCTATTATCTACTATTACTTTAGATTTAGACATATTAGCTACATCAGACTCTAAAAATTTATTCCATAGTATGAATCCTTGTGGGTTAGGTATATAAATATTATCTGAATCTAAATCTCTTTTCTGAAAATCTAAAACTGCTGTAGTTTTATCAAATAATGTTTTTCCTTTATTATTTACAGCTATAGTAAATTCATCATCGTTAACTTTTTTAATTTCTAAATTAACATCTTTTAATTCTATAGTTTTAAAAGGAACCTTACCAATTTTAAAAGTTTTATTTTTTAATTCCTTGGTTATTTCTGTTTCTAAATTTGATTCTAAAGTTGTAACCTCACTACTTTGTTGTGTTGGTTTTAATGACAAAACAATATCTTTCATTTTTATAGCGTCAACTATATTTTTTATTATAGTAGAAAGCTCTAAATCATTATATTTTTTTTCATTTTTTAATTCATTAAAACTGTCTATTCCAATTAAAACATCTTGAGTGTCCAATAAATCTCCTTGCAATAAATTTCCAGCAAAAACTCCAATCATTATTTTATTTACATCTCTGTTAGGAAGTAGTTCTTTTATAATCTTTTTTAAGTTTTCTTGAGGTGATAAATTGTTGTATGTTTTTATCTTCCCTATTGTATTTTTGTACTCTTCTATTTTTTTAGTTGATAACTCAGTTTGGTTATTATAGTCAGGAAATTTTTCTAACAAAGAATCTAGATTTTTATAGGTTTTTCCGTCTGGACCTATTACATTTTTATCTACAGTTGTAACTTCACTAGTTTGTTGTGTTGGCTTTCTCCAAGTAGCAAAATTTTCTTTTATGCTTCCTTCAACTTTTCCTTTAATAAATTTTTGAACCTCCATAATTTGAGCAGAATTCCATCCAAATCTAGGAAATATTCTATCCTCAATCTCTGTTAAGGTTTGACTTTTATTAATACCATCATTGATAATTTTTTCAACCTTAAGTTCTGCAGCCTCTGCCTCTTTTCCTGTTAAAGTTTCAACCTCTTCACTTGCTGATTTAGGTCTTGTTCTAATTGGAATATAAGTTCTTCCTTTAGATTCAGTAGCAACATTGCTAGGCTTCCCGGGAGTTAATAAACTCATGTAATTCTTAACAGGATGCTCATTAGTTGCTTGAAATAAAGGCTTACCTGAAACACCATTAGTAGTCACAACTCTATTCTCCAATAAATACTTCTTGTATTCAGGATTAGAGTTTAATAGATTGATAGAGATCTGTCTCTTCTTTACATTCTGTAAGAAGTAAGAAAGCTCATTAGTTTTAGCCAATTTATTTTCAGCTGTAACTTTTACAGATTCTAATTTGCCAGCTTCATTTCTCTTTGCAAAAAACAAACTACCTTTATCAGCATACAATTCAGAAGTTAATCCTTTAGTTCCGTCACTGAAGTGAATGAATATATCAACTAGTTCTTTAAGCGTAGCTTCATTTCCTAGTAGTTCTAGCTCAGGCCCAAATGCTTCTTTAATAGAAGTTTGATCAAGTTCATCTAAGTTCTCAATATATGAATTCTCTAAACCAATAGGTTTAACCCATTCACCATTTTCATTTATTGAACCTACAGATGCTTCAGTTAATATTCTTGCTAATGCAAAAGCTTGTGCCTCTGTATTTCCAGCTAGCTCAACACGCAATGGAAAAGCAGTTCCATCAGCCTTTCTAACCTTAACGAATACACCACCTTTATAAGCCTGTATATTCTTTTCTCCTGATCCCACAGTTACAGTCTTTGCAGCAAAGTCATCAACTACATTTTTATCCGTGTCAATAATCTTACCCTTATCATCCGTGAATAAAAACTCAACTTTATCTGGGTCACCATTAATTTGTTGTAAATCTAATACAGAATTCTGCTCATCAGTAGTAACTAATCCACCACCTGATGTATATTTAACCTCAACAGTTGTATCCTGTCCAGCCTTGATTCTATCAATTATAATCTTTCTTTGAGATGCATAATTAGATTCATAAAAATCAACATCTTGTTGAGTGAATTTTCTATTTTTTTTAGAATTAGCTTCTCCTATAACAGGCCTCATTGGTAAATCACTGTATATGGCAGCATTTCTAGGGCCCTTTTCAGAGCCCTCCATTACAGCCTCTATAAATAGATCATCATAAGCAGCTCTAGGAATATCATTTGGATGAGCCTCTTCAAGCATTTTCATTAACATCTTCTGATTCTCTCTTCTCTTACCTCCTGAAAGTACATGGTTAAAATGTTTAATACCATACTTAAATTTAGTGCCTATCTTAGAAACTGTATTCTGTGACCACAATTCATAGTTCTTAGTACCCATAGATTTGTCTAGTAGGGGTATAGAAGTAGTAGAAGCTTCATGGAACTCTCTAGATCTCTTATCTTCTTTTTCAAACTGCTCAGAAGTATCAACTTCTTCACCGTAAGATGCATCTTCAAATCCATCAGTTACAGTTCCCTCCTCTGCAGTACCAACTTGTTGAGGCTTCTGATTATCAACAGTCTCAGGATTATTATTCTTTTCAGCCTCCTGTGCTTGTCTCTCAGCCTCATCTCTAGCAATCATTTCTAAAGCCTTATTAGTAGCGGCAATATTTTCTAACTCAGTCTTTCTAGCTTCTAATTTTTCTATGTAATCTTTCTTTTCACCATCAGGATAAATTTCTTTAGTCTTTGTGATACTCTCATTAATGTTACCTATATCAGTCTCCTCATTAATCTTAGCACTTTCAACTACACCTTCCCAAGCTTTCTGACCCTTCTCAGAAGCAGTGTATTCAGCATCAAGATTATTGTAGTGCTCCATATCTTTCATGGTAGCCTCATTAAACTTAGCATCAATTATCTCAGCCTTCTTTTTATTGTACTCTCTTTCTAAAGCCTTTATAGCTTTATCTTGAGTTTTAGCTTCTTCTTTCTCTTCAGGAGTTCTCTTTATCTCTTTATCAGCAGCTTTACTTTTATTCAACTTTTCAAGCTCAGCTAATCTGATGTCTAATACTTCCTGGAAGAACTCAGCTTTCTTATTTCCTTTGTTGCTGGCAATATTTTTCTTAAGTTCAGCTATTCTAGCTTTAGTTACATCAATATTTTCTTGAAGCTCTAGTGCTCTAGATTTATATTCAGGTAGTGCACTGAGTGATTCAGCAACTTTATCTTTAGATTCTTTAGCCTCCTTCTTATATTCAGCTCTCTTCTTGGCCAACATGTCATTAAGTATATCAATCTTGGCAATCTTAACTGCAGCAGGTGTAGACTTAACTGTATTTCTAATCTTAAGGTAAGCCTTCTTCATAGCTTTAGCCTTCTCTTTTATTCCAGGAATATAAGTATCAGCCAGTTCAGAGTTAAACTCTTGTCCAGTTCTTTCTTTAAATACAGCCTTTTCCTCCTCAGACATCTTAGATATTCCATCTAGATTCTCCATGAAAGAGTCAAATTTATCGTTATTAATAGAGTCAGCTATCATTTCAACCATATGATTGTCCATAATATACTGTCTCTCTTCAGCAGTTGCATCATCATTGATATCACTCTTAGATATCTCTTGTTGCATTGCAGCCAAAGATGTAGCCCTATTCTTTAATTCTTTATTATACGAATCTAACAGGGCTTTCTGATATTCATCTTTACTGTTTGCTGAGGTAAGTTTACTTACACCCTTACCAGCAGCTTGAAATACATTACCTCCAAGACCTCCAAAGAATGCAGAAGTTTTCATCTCATCAGAACCATATGCTTCAGACATCTTCTTGTCATATTGTTCTTGATTGATTAACCCTGATCTTAAGTCTGATCTTAATTTAGCTCTTTCAGCTACAATGTATTGATATGATTCTTCAAATCCTTCTGACCCAAATGTGTATAATCCACTAGCAGCAGCCTGTTGCCTCTTACTAAGTTTCATACCTTTTTGAACAGCCTCAGATAAACCACCTTCAAGTTTGGCAGTAACAGGATTAAACACTCTACCTAATGCTAGGTATTGTGGAATATCCTGAAGTAACATTGCCCAACCATCTCTATAGTTTTCAGCTGCAGCATCAGATGCTTCTTTCCTAGCTTCCTCTTCTGTATAAGTTTCTCCAGTTGCAGGGTTTTCTTGATTAAGTCTTGTGTTATACACATCTTCATAAGTACCATGGCCCTCCATAAAGTTCTCTATATTTCTAGAAACAACAGCTTGAGACAACCCTTCAGTCATCCACTTAGCTCTTTCAGACATCTTCATTCCGTCCATGACCTTTTCCATACCTTTAATAGTACGAAGTCCTTTTGACATTCCTTTACCCAATAGGCTCATTCCTTTCGTAGCAGCCATTGATGGAATCATCATTGATAAAGTAGATGCTACAGATACAGAGTTTTGTGCCCACCATCCTGAATCAGTCATGCTAGTTAGCATTCCCTGACCCTGCTTGCTAGTATCTTGATGTATTTGAGTATTTTCAGCAACACCCTCTCTAATACCTTGACCCAATTCAGTCATCCAGTTGCCCCAGTCAGCCTCTTGTCCTTGAATAATATTTGAAACAGAATCTAATTCAAATAGATACCCTAATCCTTCAATAGTACCACCAACAATTTCTCCTACAACAGCTTGTGCTAAGAAGTTTCCAAATTGGTCAAGTCCACTTTGCTGATCAGCTCTATTTTGCTCAATACCTTCTAGATTGTCAAATGCAATCTCCCTATCAGCCTCGTCAGAACCAAGTCCAAACTCACCAACATTTATAGTCCTAGTTCTTATTGGACCATCTAAGCTTTCAGCTGCAAAGAAGTCATAATCATCTTCCTGATATTCATCAGAATCTATTGGATCTTTAGGATCATTAATAAGGTCTGCACCTGAAATTACTCCTTCTTCCTCATTAAATCCACCGTCAAAATCATAATCATCTGAATTAGTTAGATCTGCCATATTATTATTCTTTATTTTTTCCTTGTTTTGTAGTAGCCCACTTTCTAGCTATTTTATTCATACTGTCATCAATCTGCTCATCATAAGTCATGACTAATGTGTTAGGTAAATATTTACCATCTAATGTAGCTCTACCTGTGCTTGAATCCCATTCAACTCTTCTTGCTTCATCTTCAGTAAGATCTGTTCTACTTCTAATAATCAAAGGAGTATAATCTACATAGCCTTGGCTATTGTTAAGCCCTTCAATATTTTGAGCTTTATTGATATAGTATTCATTGTGAGTCTCAGATTTTTTAGTAGTTCTATTGTATCCTACAGTTTTCTTAGCTTGAAATCCAATTCCTGCAGCTAGATTTTTCATCATTGTTGATGCTTGGCCAAGCCTATCTGAAACTTCTCTCTCAGGACTAACCACAATCCTGTGACTAATACCTTCACCATCTTTCATGTGAACCACAATTCCCATTGGAATATCTGGATCATTCACCATACCTTCAACAACAGCTTTACCTTGGTCATTAACTCCATTCATTAATGCCGAGTTGAATTCTTTAATGTTATTAAAACCTAAATCTCCTGCAGCCTGAGTTGGAGTTTTTAATCCAGCAGTACCCATAATTTTAAGAGATCTAGAACCACTAGTTATATCACCAACTCTTCCTTTAGTTCCTAATATCTTGTCAGTATAGTGCTCATAAAATGAGTTCTCATTATTCCTAGGTCTAACTATTGTAGCATAAGATGCAGCAGCTTTTTTAGCTCCTTCTACATATGAATTTAATACATATTCATCATCCTTACCCATGAATCCTTGAGGATCATCTTTTCTTAATTGAGCTATAGCTTCAGTCATTCTTGTTGTAAGTTCATTTTTATCTTCCCAATCTCTAAGTTGTCTTGACTTCTTTTGAGACTTTCCAATATTTCCTGATGCAGAATAATATGCACGCCCAGATGTAGGGCCTACAAATTCTGGAATATAAAGTTTACCATCTTTAAACTGTAACTTACCTAAGCCTTCAGCAGTAACTCCAAGAGTCCCATTATATGCATCAGCTACATTGCTAATAAGCGAACTGTTCCAGTTAGAATACAAATCTAAAGCACCATCACCTTCAAGAACTTTATCAGCACCATTAGGATTTGCAACAACTCTAGTCTGATCCTTAATTGAAGAAAATTGATATACATCCCCTGCACTAATTGCAGCTTCTCTCATCATCTCTTCAGCATTACCTGCTCCAAGACCTTCTATATCTTTCAAATAATTCTGAACAGCTTGGTCACCTTGAAGTGCACCATATACAACTTGCTTAATATGATTAGGAGTTAATTTCTTATAAGATTTAGTCCCATCTCTATATGTCTTTGTTTGCGGGTCATAGTAAATTCCTAATGCAGCAGCTCTTTCTTCAGGTTTCATTTCAGCAGCAATTGATCTGCCTTTTTTCATTACATCAATAAATGACGCTCCAATATAATCTTCATAGACTCCTGCATTTTCAACACCTTGATAGCCCTCAAGTGCTTTAGCAACTCCCAATCTTTTCTGCTCCTCAGTTAAATCTTTTCTTTTAAGAATAGCATCTTTGTTTGCTTGATACTGATTAAATGCAGCAGCAGCTTGACCAGTTTTACCTGATATAGAAAACTCTTCATTTTTTCTTCTTCTTAATCCACGAACTTTATTAACTAAACTCCTGTCAACACCCTGGTCAAGTATCCTTGTAGAGATGTCATCAGATTCTTTTCTGAATGCAGATATCTGCCCACTAACATAATCTTGATCTTGAGCCAATGCATTTGATTGCATGGCATCCAATTCGTCAAGTGCTAATATAGCTTCATCCTCTTGCTTTTGTTTAGCCAGAGGAACCATCATTATCTCATCTAAAGATAATGGTTTAAAACTTGATGTACTAATATCTGGTGTAATTCCTGCCATGATTCTTATTTTTTTATTTTTCTACCTTTACTGTCATAACCTAGTCCAGCCAATTCAGGATACTTCTTGAATAATTCTTCCTGACCAATGCCTCCTAAATCTTGACCTATCTGAGATAGTAATTTACTTTTGTTAGTTTGATATGCAGCATCTCTTTGCAAGTTAGTCAATTTAGCTTTATCAGCCTGACCAATATTGAACTTTTCTGTAGCTTGATCAAATGCTTGAGCAGATCTAGCTTCTCCTCTATTCTCTGCACCAGCTTGCTGATATGCTTGAGATAGAGCTTTAGTTCCTTGAAGTTGAGATCCTAGTAAAGCAGCTCTTGCCTTAGAACTTGAACCTCCTGCACTAGATAATAATGCATCTCTGTTAGAAGCAGTTGCCTGTCTAACTGTATTTTGTAATCCTTGCTCATCAACTAATTGTTGCTCATACTTTCTATTGCTTCTTCCGAATGCAATATCTTTAGGTTGCTCTAAATTTGAAAGTTGAGATATATTCATTGCAGCAGGTGCATACCTTAAGTTTTCAGGACTTAATATTTTGCTTGCTCCAAATCTAGCTTTATCTTTAAAAGATGGAGTTGGTGCATTTGATCCAAATGATCCTGCACCTAATTGTTGGTGCTCATCAAGAGGATTGTATGTTCCTGCAGCATCTATTCCAGACATATCCATTGCACTAGCAGGACTTCTCTCTCCTAGAGGATTAACCCCTGCAGTCATTCCTGATAAATCCATTGCTTTAGCTACTGGATTAGCAAAAGGTTTTCCAAAATTCTGATCCATCATATCAGCATCATTCATGGCCATAAAGTCTACATCTTTTGAAGGAAGTTGATCCAAATAGTTCTTTAAATCTAATCCAAACTTAGCCACATTACTTCCTTCCATTCCTGTATCCTTCATTGAAGCGTATAGATTGTTAGCCTTAGCTTTAGATACATCTTTATCACTTGGGCCTGAGAATCCACCTATTAGTCCACCACCAATAGCACCAATTGCATGTCCAAGCCCAGGAACAATAGCTCCACCAACTTTGGCACCTGACATAGCTCCTTGTGCAGCATTGCCAGCTCTATCAGTATATTCTACTGAAGTCCTTCCGGATGTGTCAACCTTATTGTTTCCTACCATTTTTGCCAAGTTTAATGCTCCAGTTGCAGCACCCATTATAGCTCCTACTCCAGGACCTTCTGCAGCTCCTTCAGCTCCTTTAGCACCACCAAGAAAACCTTCAGTTGCTGAACTACCAAATAAACCACCTTCAGCAGATAGTGCACCCCCCATAAACATCTTGTTGTCACCAGTTGAATTAGCATCCACTTTAGGCTTAGACAATTCTTCCTGCTTAGCTTTAACAAACTCTTGAGCTTGCTTTAGTCTACCTTGCATTTCATTCATTGTAGCAACTGATTCAGCATCAGTTCTGTCCTTGAATTTATCATCAAGTATCTTACTTGCTTCTGCGAATGTCTTACCTTTTAAATACTTAGGCAAGTTAAATTGTGACATTATATCCATATTATTCTTTTTTATGATAACCTGTAATTATCAAAATTGTTTTTATTATCTTCTTGGTAAGCTACAGTGTTTAGAGCTTCAATTATTTTGTCATTGTCATAGGCTCTGTAGAAGTTATCCATTCCAAGACCCTTTTCTTTAACAAGCTTTCTTAATTTGTCAATATCAATTTGCTCACCAGGCTTCAACCCTAGTGAACCCCTGAACTCAGCAAAATTTCCATATGCCTCGTGAGGTCTATTTAAATACTCAAGTGTCCCGGGAGAATTCTTCTTCAAGAAAGTTTTATCTTTCTGATGGAATGCATTACCTAAAATACTAGTAAGCTTATCACTCATCACAGCATCTATACCTGAGGCATGAACTCTTTCATGAGTCTCAACAGGAACATTATCTTTAAAGCCCTCACCCATACGAATTACATCATTCACATAAGATGCTTTAGATCCTCTAGTGTTACCACCAACTTCTTTAGCAGTAGTCAGACCTTTTAATATCATGTTGTCAATCTGCTCAGGCGTAACATTACCTTGCTCCATCATCCTCTGTCTAGTAATAGGATCATTGTATCTAGCCAAGAATGCCTCAGCAGGAGCATCTCTAACTGCAGAAATAAAGTCTACTTGCTCAGGGTTCTCTAATCCGAATACATTCTGAATATAACCTTGTCTTACATCAGGAACATGCATTGTCTCTCTAGGAACATGTTTAGCTTTGGACAAGTGTCCATATTTTGTTACATCAAGTGAATTGTCTGTTGGGATCTCTTCAGCTTTAGGACCTATTGAAGGTGCCTCTGTAGCTTCATATTCTTTCCCCTCTCCAGGGCCTGTTAATTTACCACCTTCTTTAAACACATTCATAGACTTACCGTCACTTCTAGTAAAAGTACCGTCAAGACCAATGGAATTAGAAAAGATATAGTCATTCCATTTTGTCTCACCTTCCTCTACTAAGTTGGGCTTACCATTTGCTCCTATTCCCTGAGGTATTCCACCTAATGGATTCTCTTCATGGGTACCACCATTTTCAAACCTATCTAATTCACCGCCATTAACATACATGTCATCATCTGACTTACCACCATACTTAAAATTATTAGGAGTCTGCAAACCTTGAGGTGGACTAAAGCCAGCTCTAGGATCTGATTGATCATTAGGCATATTGTTTGGAGTAACCAGTCCTTGAGGAGAATTGAAGTTACCATTAACTCTAGTATTATCTACTTGTTTTTTTGAGGCTTCGAAAGCAAGATTTCGAATAAACTCAGGACTATCACCCCTAACGCCCACATACTCATCGCTAGGTATATTACTAGGATTAGTGTTCTGTTTCGAATAGTCTTCCATATACCCACTAAACTTCTTTGCATAATCTTCTGCTGTTAAATTAGTTTTACCTGGAACATTATATCCTTTATTTTTTAAATAAGAATCAACGCCACTCTTTCCTAAGAAATGTGTAAGTGCTGCTATAGATTCTTGAGGCAAGTCACTATTGTATCTAGCTTTAAGTGCTCTTGAATAAGTTGAATAATTAGGGAATCCTGCAAGCTTTCCATTAATGGCATTGTCCATTACCTTCTCCTGAAGTTCAGGATTAGCTATAAATTCTCTTTGAGATTTGCCCTTTAGTAATGGGTCATTCTTAATATATCTCCATAGGAAATGATACTTCCCAGAAGCAGATGAGTTTGGGTTAGTCAAGTGTTTTCCTCCAGAAGATTCAAGCATGCCTATAGCATACTTGAAAGCTTCAGAGTTAAACTTCTTTTTATCATTATTTTTATTAGGCTTAGGATCCTTTGACATAATTGCAAATATAAGTTAATTAACATTTCTTGTCAATATTTGGTATAACAAGATTTTGTTACTCAGTATAGAATATTGTGATGTCATGTAAGATTAATTTCTTACCATCATCATTGTCAAATATAAATTCTGCATACCCCCAAGAACCTCTTACCCTTTCTCTAGATCCACTTACTCTAGGGAATTTAATATTCCAATCTCTTATTCTTCTGAATGCATTCTTTCTAATAACTAAGTCAGCTTCATCAGACTCTTGATACTTATTCCACACCTTAACTGCAGTAAGTCCCTCATTATTAAGTATGTTGCCATCAGAATCCTCCATCTCAAGTCTATAACTTGCACCATTCATTACTAACTCTTTATTTTGAGCAACTAAGTGAAGTGTAATAGAGCTTCTAAATGTTTCACCATAAAAGCTATTCTTATTACCTTTAAAGTGCTGCCACAATTGAGTGTTGTCTGAATTTGTAGATAGCATTGCAGTACCTTTGTTAATATACCATGCAGGAATATAGTCATAATAACTTACAAATGCTCCAACTTTTTCATTGTAACATAAAGTAAAACTGTCATCTGATTGGGTGAAGGAGAAAAATACATCTCCAGTGCTTGCATTGTAGGCGAGGCTTACTCCGTATCCAGTAACTGGATTGTCCTCTTTTAGTTCAGAATAATTCATTCTATTTATAAGTTCAGAATGGAATCCTTCTTTGTCAGAAAGATTTACAACACCCTGGCCATTAGAAAATAGTATTGTACTGTTCAAGATGTCCACAAAATAGAATCCCATTGGAGTTGAAATAACACCATTTCTATTCAATGAACCGCTAGTTGTAGTCAAGTAGCTGTACTGATAAAGTAAATCACCAGTCCCCATCTCTACAGCTAATCCATCTGATGCGCTAACTTGCACTCTAGGGTTAATCTGAATCAATGCTACGGCATTATCTTGTATTGCATAGATATTATCTCTGTAGTTTATCACAGCATTTACAGGTCCATACTTTCCATCAAGATCCATTTCTTCATTCTCTAAAAAATCTGTCCATGAATCTACGAATTCACCTGGGGTTTTAACGCCTGTAGCTAATATTCTTGTGTCAAACTCTTGAACCTTCTTAAGCTTATAGCTTTCAGAACCACTCTTTACAAGTGTAGGTTGTTGAGAATAAACTGTATTGTAATCTTGATAGTCATCATAAGAAGGCTTCCAGCTATTATCCCATTCAGATATAGATAAATCACTTCTATTTTTTAAGTCTATAGTAGTCTCAGTCTTGATGCTTACTATCTCAGTGACTAAATTGTAATCAGTTGTTGAGATGTGCTCATCATCTGTAGCCATTTTTGTGAAAGTAAAAACAGATACAAATGTATCACCTGGAGATTCTATAGTGACTTCAGTAGTATATATCTCTGTGTACTCACCTATATCAATATAAGTAGAATTAGACTTAGCTTCATATGTGTTGCCTCCATAGATTCCTCCTGAATAGAATACATAATCTTCTCTCTTGAACTCAGCAACTAATACACCATTCTCTTCAGATACTCCTGATAAGCTGTGTAAAGTTTCAATACTTTTTCTGTATGCTGCACTGTAGTCAGGATCATCTGGACCTTCTGCAAAAGTTATACATCTAGCTCCATTAGTATTACATCCTTTAATCTGAACAGCTGCATTACTATTAACTCTGCCTGACTCTTCAAAACCATCCATGAGCATGGTCTTAAGATTGTTGCAGTATTTTAAATCACCATCATTATTGTAATTTGTATAATCTGCACCAGCTTCAGTTACCTCAGGAGTTCCAAATAAGTCAAATTCTGTAGTTCCTGTAGCCTCGTGAAAGTCTCCTTGAAATGATTGATATATTTGGTGAATAGCCATAGAGTCTGTGCCATTGGTAGGTCCAAAGAATCCAACATCACTTATCCAAGATGCCTGACCCTCAATAACTAAAGGCTCAACACCATCAGTACCTTGATTGAATCCATTGATAAACTTAGTCTCAGCTGTATTAATTTCTGTAACTGGATTAGCTTCTGCTGCCCAGTTTGAAATTTCATCATACTCATAAAGACCTCTAATATTTAATTTGTATCCAGAGTCTATTTGTACATTCAGGAATGATATCTCTGGACTAAACATTTGCATTAGTCTATTGTGTTGGAAATTCTGTGCTCTCCAATCTCTAGATGAAGCAGCTTTAAATCCTTCAGAATAGTAATTCCATTCCATGTCAGATTCTGCATCATCATCAATACTAGTATATGCTAAATCATGATAATCTTTACATCCTATTACAGGAGTAAGTCCTGAGAACATTCTAGTCAATGAAGGCATCTTTCTAGACTCAGTTGAATCAACAAGTTCCTTAACAGCAGATATTGAAACAGTTTTATCAGTGTGCCAATAAGAAGCAAGCATTGGATTAATCATTCCTTGAGCAAGAATAGTTCTATCAGAAAGCTGTCTGTCAGCTCTTATTATCCTGTACCCAATAGGCTTATCATCTTCAGTATCAAAATTGTCTTCATCCTCTAGCCATGTAGTGAACTCATCAGTCAATGTAACTTTCAATTGATTATAATTCCCATTCAGGTTTCCCTCAGGTGCTCTCAGATCCATTATCCAAGCAGCATTAGTATATTGACCTCTTCTATTAAAGAACTTGATTCCTAGCCTATAGAATTCATTGTCTTTAAAGAATTGTAAGTCCTCTGCCTCATCGTCAGTTAATGATGTTTGAAGAAATTCAACTTCAACATATTTTCCACTAGCACCTAAAGTAGTAAAGTCTGATTGATATTTGTAAAGGTCATAATCTCTATTAATAGAATCATGCTTATCCGGAACTGAAAAATCTGCAGGAACAGTAAGTGTAGTTGAAGATAAGTTTCCATTTTCATCATAAGACACATTCTCCATTATAACGGCTGATCCAAACTCACTATAAGAGTAAGCTCTAGTATCTAGGTCCACTTCAAATAATTGTTCCTTTACATTGATTGCAAATAGTGTATTATCTTTTGTAGATATATTCTTTGGAATTATTGGAGATGCGCCTAAAAATACAAACTCCTCTAATGATAATGTAGTTCCGTCAGATCCAGTATCAGTAAATGATAGAGTTCCTGAGGAATCAATTTCTTGATCAGCAATCAACTGAATCTCTGGAATTTCATTGTATGATGTGTATTTTATTGAATAAAGTTTTATATGTGTAAAGTTGGAGTCTATGTTTGGAACACTAACAGTAATAGATTTACCAAGATTTTCATTCAGTTCACCACCACCTAAATCTTGACCCTTATCAATTGGCGTAAGTTTAGACAATGGAGATGTAACTGTTTGAGCACCATTTAATATGTATAAGCTGTATGCATACTGAATCATTCCTGTAGTGTGAGATCCTCCACTGAATATGCTGTCAATAGATACTTGAGATAATTTAAATGTACCAACTACATCAATTGAAGTAGGTGGCAAGTCTATTAAATTTAATGAATCACCATTCTCAACACTTTGTCTTATATTGATGTATCTAATTTGATGAGCTCCATCAACTAAGTATACTTTTTGAATAACAGAATTTTCATAATTAAATAATATATCCATTAAGTTATTAGAAGATAATCCAAGGTTATTCATATAAAGTAATTCCAGATCAAAGTCTTCATCATTCAATCCAGTCAATTCCCATATACAATCCCAACCATTATCATCAGTAGTGATTATTAATGCTGAGTCTCTAAGTTCTTTCACTCCAATTATCTTCTGAGTACCAGATGTATTATTTGTGTAAGTTGAACCATTAACTGTAACATATTCTTCTTCTAATTGACATCTAGGAACTGTAGCTTCAGTTGCTGAATACTCCAAAGTTTTTGATTCAGATCCTGCATTATAAATTATTTTAGTATTCTCGTAGTCAAACTCGGGTGTAGGAATGGTAATAACAAGTTCATTTCCGAATTCATTGGTCAGTGCAAAAGTGCTCTCTTGATCTGTCGCAATTATCCGAATGTTTTGAGCATCATAATATCTCTTAGAATCTTTATTCTTAGCAATATCTTTTGTCATTCCACTAAATTCGAAACTTCTTTTTTTAATCATTATTGTATTCTTAAATATTCTTGTTCACCTAAAAATTCAAATCTTTTCTGGAACTCAGTCCTGCTAGGAATCATTTGAGTAATCATATTTGTGAGAGATTCCATCTCATCAATACTTGGCATAATCATATCTGCATGAGCTTGTCCAACATTAAACATGTAATCTTGCTCAGCTTTGTTAAGCTTCTGGCCAGACACAATATCCATGTCATTAAGGATGTCGAACCATTTCCATTTTACATAAGACTCAATACATCTTAAAAGGATAGGGTTGTCAATAATAAGTGGATAACACTCTTCATCTGTCATTATGTATTTGTAGATTACTTCAATTTCACCGCCTTCAAAGTTTGTATTAATATACTTACTGTTAAGACTGTATGTCATGCTAGATCTTAATACATTATAGTCACCTGACTCTAAAAAGTCCTGGCTAACAAAGTCTGTACTAGTCATTGTCTCTATGGCACCCCTGTCAGTTCTGGCAATACTTTCAACTCTCATCATATTGGCAGGTTTGGAAGCTCTGTAGTTTACCACTTTAATCTTCTCCCTCTTATTACCATACAAAGCAGGAGCATCAATTATTCTCATTACTTCTAATGCATTGTCTATAATGAATTCATAGGTAACCTCTTTCATAACTGGGTTCCTATATAATCTGTCAGCTATTAATTTAATGCTAACTGTATCTGCTGTGTTTGCCATTATTATTATTTTAAAAATGCATCAATCTTTCCTTGAAATATAGACCTAGATAAAGTCCTTTTCATGTCTCTATTGAACTGCATTTGATACATACTCTTGTTCTTGTAACTAGCTTTAGATCTTAAGTAGAATATTTTAAATGTGTAGCCATCAGTGTGCTCATTTGTATATCTTATCTTAATACCTCTTTCTTTAGCAGTGGGATTTTCTTCCCACAGCTTATTAGTTTCTTTCCAGTTGACTGGAAGTTTGTTTACTATATTCCCGTCCTCATCAATTTTAACCTCAGTTTTAATTTTCCTGAGCTCCATCTTTCCTAGTCTGAATGGAAATACATATTCAGTTCCTTTTATAGCCATCTTCTTGCGAACATGTCCATTAAAATCTTTAATGATTTTACTGTATAATTCTTTACTCACAGGATTATTACTCTTAGATTTATAGCTCCTGTAGTAATCATTCATACCATAGTCACTCTTAATCTTATGATTTCTTTTATCCTCTTTCATCTAGTGAATCATTTGTTTTATCCTCAGGTAATCTTACAGTATTGTAAAGATCCTTAACAATCATTTCTACAATCTCATCAATCATAGATACTTCAATAGGATATTCCATATCCCAAGGTTCTATATCACCATAATCATTGTTGTCTCTGCACTCTAGTTCATAAGCATGTTCAGGTGCCTCAAAAACATTTGTTACTTTTATCTCCTGGATAAACTTAATCTTGTCTGATGTTGAGGTTAGAATTAATCTACCATCATAATCAATACATGCATAAGTAAGCATAGCTGTGAACTTATTATTACCAATGTAGGGTAATCTTTCAATTGGCACTATATTAATTGGGATACTGGATCCATCTTGCCTGCGCACCATTAAAGGACCATCCTTCCCTCGAATCTTGATAGACCTTGGAATGCTGGATGAAGTTCTGATAGTTTTACCAGCTAATGAGAACCCATTAATTGTATCCACTCTCTCAATATCCATACAGATCTCTTGCTTAATCTCAATAGGTATGTTCCAAGCATTTCTAGAGAATCTAGATTTAAGTAACATTGCCCTCTTTGTATCTATCATAGAAGAGATTAACTCTGGAGTTATTTTACTATCTCCAGAGTGTATCTTTAATTTTTCAAGAACAGTATATATTATGGTTCTTTTATCCATTGTGTTTGTTATTAATAATATTTTCCACCAAACCAGAATCTTCCGGATTCATCAGGAACTATTTGTGTTATATGACAATTGCCATAATCATCTATCATGTTTATTGCAAATCCATTTGACCAACTCTCCTTCATAGCTCTTGTTGCGTATCCAAATACTTTAGATTTAAGATTAGCGCAAGTACCTATATTGTAAGCAGCGTTAGGTCCTTCTCTATACATTTGAACTCTGTGAGTGTGTACATAAGCACAACTCTTTCCGAATGTATCTAAATGTTTCTTAGCGTTATGGATATTAAAATATATCCCGTGAAAGATCTGGAAGTCATTTCCTAATGTGATATAGTCTTGGCTCCATTTATCTTTTACATTATACCCTCTACGCCAAAGCTTAAGTGCATCTTCTGGAGAATCTAATGGAGTTTTTGCATTATCCATTACTGACATCCACCTGTTGTACCTGTCTTCATGATTACCATACAGAAAAGTTTTCCAACATCCTCTAGGAAGATGTCTATCAAAGTCATCTAATAGTTCATTTCCTACAGCATACTCATCATCAAGTGTTAGTCCTGGAACAGCTGTAAATCTACCTCTATCATGAGATGATAATGGATTCAAGTCTAAGAAGTCACCCATTAAGTGAAATCCTTTTATTAGTTCAGGATAGTCTTTTATTAATTCAATGATACTTCTGTGCAATTGAACATTATGAAATGGTACGTGATTACACCCAAGCATAATATGCATTCCAACTTGATCAGATATTTCTGGAACATGAAATGCTTTCAAAGCTTTCTTTCTTTTTAATATAGATGCACCGGCAGTAACGTCAACACTTTTATCAATTAGTTTAAGACCTAGTTTCCCAGCAATCTTTGAGAGTTCAGCAATAGCTTCTGCATTTTCTGATGCTACGCCCACTTTTTCTGGTTGTGAACCAACTCTCATGTGATTCTTAAATTCCTTTTTTAATTCCTTCTTGACTTTTTTAATGTCTTCCAGATTAAATATGCGTCCATTAAATTTTTTACTTAATGCTCCTTGAATTCCCTTATTACCCCAATTCAAATAACTACTCTTCTTCCTCAAAAAGCTTTTAATAATTTCAGTACTATCCATATTTTGTTTTATTAATTTTCTCAAAAATAAGAAAAAAATTCTTATATGTCAATAATAGCTATAACATAAAATATATGCTATAGATTAATTATAGTGTTATTTCTTTACAATCACTTCCATTGTAGCTCAATCTACTCACATACATAGTGTCTAGTAATGCACCTCCATCAGTATCATATACATTCAATGTTGCTGTAGTCTCATATGTGTTTCCAATACCACTGTTGACAGCAGATTGGTAAGTACTTATAACAATATTGAATGATGTCTCTTCATCTATATCAGTCTCTGTATTAGGATATATAACTGCTTCATCACTATTACTAGTTAGAAATTCTACATAGACACTAGAGTAAGCCCCAAGTCCAATTGATAATGTATATTTTTCACCACAACTAGTATCTGTAGTATTATCTACAGATATGTAATCAACAGGATCAATAGTCTGTGATCCATAATAAAGTGTCATTGTAGCCATTACTCAGTAAACTCTTTAGAGCCTTCATCTGATATAGAGAAGTCAAATGAATAATCAACTGCAGTAGTAACTGATGTGTCAGGAACATATGTAAAATAGTTTGATCCTATTTCAGTAAATAATATTTCCTGATTAACGTTAACTGCAACACCATCTAACTGTAATTCACCTGATGTAGGCAAGCTTAATACTTTTATTGAATAAGCTGCATCACCCTCAGGGTCAGCATATCCTACCTGGAAGTTGGCTGAAGTAAATATAACAGTGTCACCATATGAAAGTCCAAGTGAATTATCATCAATACTACTTGGTGGTTCATTCTCTTCTTCTGCAATCACAATAGTCATAATCCCATCATCCAATCCACTTACAGTTGAGGATCCTTGATCAGCAATGTCAAAAGTAAATGAAACTGTAGTCTCATCGGTAACACTTGTATCAGATACATATGTGAAATTACCAGTTGAGATATCGCCTGAAGCTATTTCACTACCAATTGATACTGCAACTCCACCAACTTGCAACTCTCCAATACTAGGAAGAGTTGCTATATACACAAATGATAAATCATCATCTTCTAGATCAGAGTATGCTGGTGTAGTTTCAGTTGTAAAGTTATCTAATGTGAAGGTATGGTCATTTCCGTAATCTACAGAAATAGTATTTGAACCTATTGCACTTGGTCTTGAATTAACCAAAGCACTTGTTGTTATAGATATAATCATTTTTATTATTTTTTTTATTAATCTTACGAAGAAACCCATTCTAAATTTACTGTATCCCTAATTGAAACCTCTATTACATCCGTTTGGATTGAATTCAGATCTGCAGCTGAATATGTGAATGCTCCTGCCACAATGTCATCATAAGTAATGATTGCACCAACTTCAATTTCAGATTCATAGTAGTAATAAGCACCTGCATTAGATGATCCAATTACATCAATTCTAATAGCATCTAATTGATTACCTTCTGGATCAGAATATTCTGGACTAGCATTGTATAGAATGTCATTTATAGTGATAGTCACTGTAGCTCTGTTATCTGCATATAATGTTAAGTCACCAATTGTAGGAGCTTCATTTTCTACAGAAACTTCTTCAACTGTTAATGATACTGTAGCAGTATTAGAAACTAGTGGTAACTGAGTGTCTGTGTCGTATACTGAATAAGTAAAAGATGTTGAATATGCATTATTGGAATTTCTCTCATATTCTATTTCAAGATTTGCATCATAAGCTATAGTGTCTCCTGCAGAAATTGCAGTTCCATCAAGATATAATGTCCCATTTGCAGGAATAGTACTAATGATTATAGCTCCAGGATCAGTTCCTTCAGCATCATAGTATCCACCATACATATCACTGTAAGTGATAACTAGATTATTTCCAGTGTCATCTGCAGTCAGTGAAACATTACTAAGTGTAGGTGCTGTATTTACTTCAGATATATCTACAGTGTTGTATTCATAACTGTATCCTTTTGTATATGTAAATTCCATACATATCCTTCTGTCACTTCTTTGCAAGTAGTTGACCATTTTGTCAACAGCTTGCAAGCATTTGTAATCAGTAAAGTATTTTGCATACTTATAAATAAGTTTTAGTAAGTTTATATTGTTAATATTTGAAGTCCCATAATATTGTAGCTCTTTCGAGATATTTTTCATGGAGATTACAAATATCTTTGCATCTTTATCCTTCATAATTAATCATTATCTGTTATTTGACAATCAATAATACCAACAGAAACAATATTGGTAGAAGTTGATACCGATATGTCAATGTCAAGGCAGTCCTCACATTCAGTGTAGCCTTCTTTAACTATTTTTATTTTTGATAAATGTTCAATAGCATCCTGGTATCTTCCAAGAAGTAATGAGTTTATTGTAGCTTGTAAATACAAGTCTAATAGTAAAGAATTTTGGAAATCATCATTGCAACTTAAACACGATAGGTCTAGTTTTGAAAGTAACTGAGCAGCCACTTTATAGTACTGAGTGAAGTCTGAGGCTCCAGCCATTACTGCATTTCCATTAGTACTTTGTATTTCTATAATATAGATTCCATCAAATGTAGAAACACCCGCATCATCTGCAGATATAGTAACATTTTCTGTATTACTTGTGCCATCTAGCACACTTAATAAATTAATAGATTCTTCTGAGTTTTTATATGTGTCTTCAGTCCACATCAACAAACTACTTGTAGTGTCTCCTGAATCCAATTCGAATTCTAGTGTTATCTCACTCAAGTCAGTTGAAATACTGTATGTTTGGATAGTAATAGCCATCTTTAATTTTATTTATTAATTAAAAAAGGGACTGGGAAATTAATTCCAGTCCCTTTTCATTTACTTTTATTCTAGGTACTTTTTCGTACTACTATGCTACGTCAAGGTCAGCTAAAGTTACGCCTAAAGCTGTAACTAAAGGTGCAATAACAGATGTGTTAACATCAGCATTAGATCCATCAGCAGTGTCGTCATCTAAGAATGCTAAAGTTATAGCTTGCTTAGATTTCTTAGCCTCATCTCTACCTTCATTCCAGTAAGAAATCTCTACAACATTGTACTCACCATCAACAGTAGAAACTAATTTAGGTCCAGTAATATTGTGAGGGTACCCACCTTCTCTGTAAGAGTCTCCTCTTGCACCAAGTAAATAAAATTCCATTTCTTGAATCTGGTATCCTGTACCTTTACCTGCACTTTGAGCTTGAGAAACACCTACTGTAGGATAAGTTGTAGCAACAAAATCAACAGTAAATTTTAATTGATGTCTAGTCTTTTTGTTTGGGTCATAATTAACTAACCAGTCATTTTTTTCTGTAATAGTCAACTTTGCAGAACCTGCAGTTCCTGAAACTACAAATGAAAAGTAAGGGTTTGCAGAAGCGTTAGCTCCAACTTCTTTAGAGAAGTTTGCATTTAAATTTGCAGCTAATCCTTGTAAAACTAATAAATCAGTATCACCTGATTTTGCTTGGTAAAAACCTTTCTTAACGTACTCATCTTCTGAAGATAAAGATCCGTGCTCACTAATTGTAATGTTGACAGAATAAAGACTGTTAACATCAACTGTTAATCCTGAAATTTCGTAAGCTTTTAAAGTCTTAGCTTCAAAAGGAATTACTCTTACATCAATGATTTGATCATTTTTAATTGCTCCTGAAGAAGTTACATTTCCTAAAGAGTCTTTTACAAATACTGCAATATCGTCACCAGCAGAAGCTTCACTTCCGTCAGCAGCTAATACAACAATATCATTTGCGTTTGCTAAATCAGCAATTTCTGTAGCAGCATCAGTCGCTTGACCTACGTACATTTGTCTACTCTGGTTTATTCCAGCTAATCCCATAATAAAATTATTTTATAATTAATAAATTGTTTTGATACTATTTTGTAAAGTTAGTTATTATGTATCAATAATACTAACATTTTTTTTATACTCTTTTATCCAGCCCAACTCTTGCTTGAAGAGTCTCAGGTTTATTGTAATCTAATATAGCCAATTCAACAGCTCTATTGATAACTTCTTGATGCACCATTGGGTTAAGAAGACATGTAGCTTGCGCAGTGTTTCCTTCAATAGTTAATCCGAGCCCTGAAAAGTCCTCATCAGAATTTAAATCTGTGAGAATAATTGGATCCGGATTTGCAACATACCTTACATTATATGATGTCAAGTCTTCAATAGACACAGCTTCAAATGTTGTTTTGGCAGATTCTTTGGAGATATCTAATCTCCAGACTTTATTTTTATTAGGCTTCCTAAATGGATTGTAATAATCAGTCATAAAATTGTCATGGGTGATTGGAATTACTTCAACAACCTTCCCGTCATAGAGACTATTTGAACTACTTAATACTGCAGTTTCAAATACTATAAACATTGGCTCTACAGACATCTCATAAAACTTTGACTCAGATACTATTCCTCTGTCTGAATCAGTCTCACTTGTTATAGACTCAGTATTTACTAGTTCATTTAGAACCCTTCTAGCTCTTTCTTTTAATTCAAAAGAGCTATTTGGATCCTTATCTCTATCATAATATTCTTTGACAATTTCTATCTGAGCTATAGTTAAATATAAGCTCATCTCGTAGAGATCAATTTCAGGTGCTCCTTCTAAAGCATTATTGTATCTAAGGTTGAACCCTTCTATAATCTCGTTAACTGTCATTATTATTTTCTACTTAATTTCAATTTAGCCTCTAGGCCTAATCTCATATCCTGTCCCAAATTACTTGCTAAGAACTCTGCAGCATTTTGTAAAGTAGGAATTCCTCCATCACAAATTGGCTCATCATCTAGAGTGTAATAAGATTTGTCTCTTCTTGCTACAGCTCCATATTCAAAACAAGTTTCTAATAAAACTTTAGTTTTAATAAAGCTATCACCTAGTATTGACACCACTAAACTAGGATTCTTTTCTAGCTCCTTATGGAATTCACTTTGTAAGAAATCAATCTTATGGTTTTTGCTTGTGTTTCTTCCAAGATTTCTTAAAGAATACCTCAACACATCTGCATCATTTTCATACTTTACAAACAATTTGTAAGCATTAATCTTGTATCCAGCTTTATCAAGTTCTTTTTGAAGTTTCTCAGATTCTGAAGTTAAAACAAACCTGTAAGTTGCTTTTCTACCAATATCATTTAAGCTATTTGCAACAATTGGGGATGCCTGTAATACTTTGACTTTAATAAAGTCATAAGGGTCAGACATGTTATATCTTTTCTCTTCTTTGGTAAGTTGAATAGGTAATATTCCTAATTCATATGCTTTACCACCTTCTTTCCAGAACTTTCCATAGATTGATAAATCCAATCCTAATATGTGTTCTAAACCCTTCTTCTCATCATTAGTAAGAATATTCTTCATCTTCTTATTATCTAATGTTGGTGCTGGGATTGAAATGTTGGCTCCATTTAATAAACCTCCGTAAGCTACATGCTTAGGATCTTGGATACCATTATTCTCTTTTGTAATGTATTTAACTGATACAATCTTATCTTCTAAGAAATCAGTTCTCACTGTTGCTTCTGACATTTTTATTCTTATTTAAAATTCTTCTCTCTCTATTTGTGAAGGTTATTATAGATACCTTCAAACTATATTACTTAAGAGTAACAACTACCCTCGTTGAACACACGAGGGTAAAGTTACAATTTTATCAATTACGCTAACACGTAAGGTATGATACTTGCAGTTCTACTAGGGTCGTAACATACAACTCCTAATTGAGAAAACTTAGTGATAGTTCCACTATCTTCTAAAGTACCCATGTTTCCATTATTTACAGCTCCTGTAAATGGATTTCTAAAGCCCCATTGGTAACCTCTGATTTCTTCCATTCCTTTAACAGCAACTTTTTGAATGTTTGGACTTTCTGTAGTACCCATGTAAAAGATGTCATATCTGTAAGATTCAGCAACACCTGATTTACCTGGAATAGTAATAGTGTTTCTTACTTTGTCATCATAAAAGTCATCAACTTCTAATTTAACGCAAACACCGTTTGGAGCTAAATACTCTACAAACTGGAATCCAGCAGATAATGAATTACTATGTAATGGAGATCCAACACTTTTGACTGTAGCTGGATTAGTTCCAGGAGTACTCATATTTGCTGACCAACCAGAAGTTGTTTTTAATACAGCTTTATGAAATTCAGCAGCACCTCTTTCACCAGTTCTTAACATAAACATTCTTTGATCCATACCTAATTTACCTTCAGATAATCCAAAAAGGATTTCTTCTAACAACTCGATAGAGAAGTCGTTGTAATAGAATGTATTAGATTGCTCCATTTGCTCACGTACACCTGAACCAATTCTAATCTTACGACCAGATACGTCAGTGTTATGGTATTGACCATCAGAAGTTCTGTTAGTCTTTCCATACATTAAGAACTTGTTCTTGTATTCAGAAAATTCTTGCTCAACCAACCAGTCTTCGTATAATGCTAAAGCACCAAATACTTTTTTATTACCAGACTTATCAACAACAGGAATACCCATTACAACTTGCTTGTTAGCAGCATCACCAGGTAATTTGTGGTCAATTCTAATAGTAGTTAATTCACCTCTCATAGAAACTGGAGTAACTCTGCGAATACCACCTACTTCTCTAGAAAGACCTTTTCCTACTGGAGCAAACTCTTGCTTGAATTTCTTACCAGAAACTAACTCTTCACCAGGAATACCTGATCTGTCAGATCCAGCGATTTCACAAGTATACACATACTGAGAACCTGATGCATAACCATCATTCAATACTCTAATTGGGTATACTTCATTTTTATCACCTACGATGATTTCACCCTTGAAGAATGCATTCTCATCGAATGTTAATTCAAACTCTTGTCCACCTTCACCAACATTGCTGTCAGAATCAGATACGGTTGAGCCTTGAAAAGCTGCTTCTACTAAAGTGTAATTTCTTCTAGAACTACCAATAAGTTCCCAATAGAACTCGTTGTCATTTTCTACTTGTTTTGTATCAAACTTGCCTAGCAAACTCTCTAAGGATTTACCCCTATTGATTGCTAACAATTTGATCATGGCATCATTAATCTTTGTTGGAGCAGTCTTCCAAATAGCACCTAAGGTGTTTTCTGGATTGATCATCCCGTTAAAAGATTTTGCGTCAGTTACTTGGAACCTTCCTAATTGCATAATTTTTTAATTTGTTAAAAAGTTGTTATTATTCTATCTCTAAATCCTTAAGGTCTGATAACTTGAAAGTTGAATTTGCATCAGGAACATCAGTGTTGATTGCTCCAGTCTCTGTAAAGTTAGCACCTCTTAATAAATTTTCTATATTATTGGATATCTTGGTTTCAGCTTTGTTTGTAAACACACTAAAATCTTTCAATCCTTTTGTTAGGTAAAAAAATGCTTCTAATTTTATCCTAGATCCAACTGGGTCAGATTTCTGATAAGACACAAATGCATTGTCCTTATTACCTACATCAGTAGTAATCCCCTTATACAATTCATCTTTCTGTAAATCTGTTAATTGTATTCCAGGCAATACTTCTGGTGTCTTGTTGATGTAGTCTTTAATATCATTTAAGCTTTTAGCCTCTTTAGCTTTAGCTGTCTCTATGATATTATCTAAAGACTTCTTCTCATGAGCAATGATATTCTTTACTGCAAATTCTGCATCTTCAATATCAGTTCCAGCATCTACACTTCTTTGTGCAAGAGTCTGGGCTCTTTCAGGATTATAGCCTTTATCTATAAAGTCTTGTGCAATTGCTTGCATCCTGAAGTTTAAATTCTTTTCATCACTTAGAAACTCTGGAGTTACACTCTCTAGTTTACTAATTGTGCTGAGCTTCTCAGAAACTTCTGTAGGTTCTGCGCCCACCTTGACAGCTTCTTTAATTCTCTTTTGCTCGTCATCAAATCTTGATTCTACTTCTTTTCGAATTGCTTCATTTAGAGCAGTCAAATCTTTAATGTCCTCAATATTTTCAAGTCCAGGCAAAACCCCTTTGGATTTAAATTGGGCAGCTAAGTTAGAATAAAGCTGTTCAGTCTCATTCAGTTTTGGAGAGGAAGAATTACTACCCTTATCCTTTTCTGAAGTTTTACCTGTCTGAACTTGATTATCTTCTTTCTTATTAGCTACGCTCTCTTGACCAGATTTATCATCTTGATCATCACCAATAGTGTTATTTTTATCACCTTCTGCTCCTGTACCCTGATCATCATCACCAGTTCCAGCATTAGCAGTGTCATCATTGACTCCCTCTTTTACAGCCTCTGCAGCTCCATCCTCATTGAATAGTTGCACAGACTCAAAGTTCAAGTCTTCTAAATTTAATTCTTCCATCTTTAATATTTAAAATTCTCCTTGTACAAATCTAATACAAAAAGGTAATTTTGTCCAATGCCTTTTATAGCTAAAAGATGTAACTACTGACCCACACTAGGTTTTTCAACAGCTTTAAATATTTTCTTTACTTTTTCTGGAAGCAATCCTATTAGTTTTTTTAATAGATTATTTCCACTAACAGCCTCCATGTTTTCAAATATACTATATACTTCAATTACACACGCTACAGCAATTACTAATTCAACAATATTCCTCTTTTGATTAATAACTTCAAAATCTCCTATGTGTAAAACATAGTGATCAAGTATTGCAAAAATTATTACACCAATACCATATTCATATGTTTTTCTCCAGGTAGCCCTAAGTCCTGATGATTTAAGATTCTTCCAAAATTCTTTTTTAAATGGGTTTGCTGATATCTTTTTAATATAAAAGCTCTTCCTTATACCAGTTACCATGTCAAAAAAAATAATAACAAAAAGAGCAAGAAGAATTGATTTCATATCCATGATCAAGGTTAAAAGGGGTGAAGAAGCAAGCAAAGTCAACTTAACTCCAGACATCTTCTTGAAAAAAAGTAATGCATTCATAGTGTACAATATAATATATAACGTGTGATTTTAATGACTTCTTTTATAGCTAAATTATATACCCGAACATTACAGCAATAATTGGAATAGCACTTGCTATGAAATCCCACCATTCTGGATTTCCTTTACCTTGCCAGTAATCTAATATAATTTCTTTCCCACCTACTATGGCCAATCCTAAGAAGCCTCCTGCAAGAAAAAAGAAGTGTATGCCAAACGCTGCATCTAGTATTAAACCCAAAAGAATTAATGGGTATCCTATTATCATTCCAAATAAGACATGATCCTTTTTATCATCCGGTATATCATTTATTATTTCTTTTATTGTTTCTATCATTTTATTTAGTTTTTAAAATTATTATTATTGACCTCCAGAAATTATCCAAGTGTCAGTTGAAACTTTTACTAATGTTATCATTGTGCGATCACCACTATAAATGTTAACACCTGATTGACTATTCAGAAGAGTAACTCCACTTCCTGCCACAACTGCTACATCATAAGTGTCACTAACACTTGTAATTCTAACAACAGAAGCATGATCTGAATCACTATCTATTTCAATCGTAATATTAGATGATGTTGGGTCAGCAATAACTAGATTTTCACCTGCAATAATTGTGTAGTTTGTTGTTGCACGATAACTATCATCACCATTTGGATCTGCAATGTTATTTTGTTTAGAAACTATATATTCATCAGCTATAATGGCACCATTAGCAGTAATATTTTGATCAGTATTAATTCCGGTAGACTTAATTGATGTAGTTGAACTTATGGTTGTATGATCAGATTTGCCTACACTGTAAAAGTTTACTCCTGTTTCAGTATATGTTGCAATAATGTTATAAGAGTCTGAACCACCATTACCACCAATATTTAATACAGCTGCACCAGGTGAATTTGGAACTATCTCATTTAATACTGAAGCATTACTAGCGTTATCAAATACTATATCTGATCCTGACCCCGTAGAGATAATAGTTAGGTCATCAAAAAGACCAGACTCTCCCTGTATTTCCCCAGCGGCAAAAATATCTGTACTACCAAATATTCTACCAGTAGCAAATATTGAATAATCTGATGAATCATCTACTCCAACATTTAACCTATAGCCATTGTAGGTTGTCCCTAATGATGTAGATCCATTTATAATTACATCTGATGTACTAGTTATTGAATCGTCTGAAGCACTAAAAGCTAACATCTGAGTATTAGTTCCAGCTCCTAAGTACATGGTTGATGTTGTTTGACCATCAAATAAAAAAGAACTAGTTCCAGTCTTTATTAAGTTTAAAGATAATGCTCCAGCCTCTCCAGTATCCTTGTCTGAAATAATCATAGACCCTATGCCCCCTGTATCTCCTACAATTTGTAACTTTGCCGTAGGACTGGACGTCCCAATACCTACTTTGCCTGATGAGTCAATACGCATTCTTTCAGTAGTAGTGTTAGATGTAGCTGTGTGAAAACTTAGATTAGTCCTGTCACCATAACCACCTTCTCTATTAGAAGCTATCATTGACTCTGCACTAAATACCGGATTTAATTTAATTGAAACCCCTTCATCACCGCCAGAACCTGTGTTCTCTAAATAAATTAAGTTAGCTGTAGATGCTGCTGATGAATCTGATATATGTAATTTAGCACTAGGATTAGTTGTTCCAATCCCTACGTTACCATTGTAGTTTACACGCATTCTTTCAGAAGCGTTAGTAGTAATAGTTATATAACCAGCCGAGCCACTTGAGTCTAATATGAAATTCTGACTACCTGCTGTTTTTAAAGAGGTAAAGTTTCCAGCTGATTGAATGTTAAAGTATTTGCCAGACGTATCACTGTTCATTCTAAACTCAGTTTCTGCGACTGCGTTTGTACCAATCTCCAGTTCTTTGGTTGGACTACTATTTCCTATACCTACGTTACCTCCGTTTAAGTATGAGTTTCCAGAACTATCTAAATTAACATTTAATGTTCCTGCTGCATTGAATATTCTTGCTCTACCATCACCGCCACCATCTTCTAATATAGAAAAAATTGCATCAGTATCTGAAGAATTTGTAACTTGAAAAGGCGTTGAATTGTTTGATGAAGATTTAATATCCAGTTTAGCACTAGGACTAGTCGTCCCAATCCCTACATTTTTAGCGTTGCTTCCAACTCTCATAACTTCTTGTCCCCCCTCTGATAAAATTATCCAGTCGTTGTTGCCTACGGTAAGATTACCATCACCCGGGAACTGTATATTACTGCCATTTTCCCCAACTAAAATACCGTTAAATTTTGACCTTGCTCCACTTACCTCTAATTTCTCACTAGGAGTAGTTGTTCCAATTCCAACGTTTAGGTTACTAATAATACGAATAGCCTCTCCGTTATCAGCCTCAAAAATAATTTCATCTAAAGACGTATCCCCTATTATTAGGTTATCTGTTGAACTTTCTACTTTTAGTATATCACTATTAAAACCATCCCCTCTTTTCATTCTAAGAATTGGGTCTGTTCCAGATATAAGAATTTCTGATTCAACGTCTAATTTAGCTTCGGGAGTAGCAGTTCCTATACCTACGTTTCCTGAAGAAGTGATACGCATAGCGTCTGTAGTAGTAGTGCCATCGCTTAGCCTAAACTGTATAACTCCATTAGCTGTATTGTTGTTAGATAAAAATTGTAGGTTTCCAGCTTGCTGTCTTATATACCCAAAAGTACCTGTATTATCGGAGTCTTCTAAAACTATTTTTGGGTTAGAATTTACTATATTCAATATAGAACTAGGACTAGTTGTTCCAATACCAACGTTACCGTTTAAATCAACAGCTAGTTTATCACTACCTTCATTCGCTAACAGCATTAAGTAATCTGTAGATGTATTAGAAAGAGTGTTTATATACAATGCAGATTCTGGAATATGAGCGTATGATGCGTCGTCGTTTAATGATAAAGCCCCATATCTATGAAGTTGTAACACACCGCCTCCATTTACTGTTTGCAGTGAAGTTTTTAAATGCCCTTTTATATCGAAACCACCCGTTCCATCAATTTGCGTAATACTAGCCGTATTCGCAGATATTATTTGTATTTTTTTAGTAGCAGATTTATAATTAGTTAAATCGTAGTAAGTATCTCCGTTAGATTCAATTCTAGCATCAAGAACAGGTTGTAGTGATCCAGAAGCACTTGTAGTAACTTTAAACAAGGACCCGTTTGGTATTGACTCTTCTATGTGCAGCTTTGAACTAGGACTAGTAGTACCAATACCAACGTTACCTGTACTTTCTTGTACATATAAGTTGGTTGTGGTGCCATCTCTATCTTTAACTATTAAATTTCCACTAACAACTACAACCGGGACTACTAAGTCCATGCTAACACTTAATGGAGTCTTGTCATTTTCGTCTTTTATTATAAAACTTCCACCACCATCTACTCCATTTTTTTCTACAATTAAATTACCTTGATTTGTAATACTGTAATCTTGTGTAAATCCTGCGGTATTTTTAAGTGTTATACTTGGAAAATTTGCTTCTATATATACATTACCTCTTACATCTAACTTCTCACTAGGATTAGTTGTTCCAATACCTAGGTTACCACCATTTAGGTATGAATTTCCATCAGCTCTAAGCCACGCTTTTATAACACCTGCTTGCTGCATGTACAAATCACTAGGTCTTAACCTGCTTTTATTAGCTCCATCGTTTACTATTAAGTTACCTCCGTAAACCTCTAGTTTATCACTAGGACTAGTAGTCCCGACACCTAATGTGTCTGAAACATAAATATCTCCAGATAATATTAATTCACCGTTTTGACTTAATGTTAATATATCAACATCATCAAATGTTACATTGATTATATCTTCAGGACTAACTTTATAGAAGTCTACACTTAATACTTCTGATGAAAAATTCTCAGTTACTGTTGCATGATCATCTAGAGTTACTTCTAAAATTTTTCTAACCTCACCACCAACCTGCACAAGATCACCTGCTTCCAATTCAGTTGTGAATGAGGTTCCGCTTATACCATATAATCCTTCATCATTTGCATATGTATCTACAGTTCCAGTTAATTGAGTCAACTGAGATGCATCTACTGAATTATCTAAATCTAATGAATTAAATGTTACGTCATCAGTGATGTTTAAGTCTTGGTCAAAAGGATTACCATAAACATCCATTGGATTGAACTCTAATGTATCTGTTGCAGAAGCTGTACCTATATATCTTGTTATTATGTCACTATCATCTGGCTCAGTTGTAGTAATTTCACCATCAGTAGTTGAGACATAATATCTCGCGCCAACAGTTAATCCAGATGATTCTATTGTTCCTTGTACATAGAATAATCCTTCTTCATCAGCTACAAGAGCCTCCTTGGCTATTCTTAATTCTGTACCCGAAGTATCTATTGATGAAGAATTAGCCTTCCAGTATTTACCATCAGTATTAAGATAGCACAAATCACCTGCAATCAAGTCTTCACCTGCAATTGCACTGTTGACTATACTATAGTATGAATTATCTTCTGAGTCGTAAACATTTATTCTAAATACTGCCATTTTTTAATTTTTTAATCTGACCATTCTCCACTAGCATCTTTAACTTGGTAGTTCATTTCAAACTCACCTAAAGCATCATCTACAGTGTAGTATATTAATAATCCGCTGTCAACATCTTCAAGAGTTATCTCTTGACTAAATGATACAGTTTCTCCATCTAATTGTATCTCTCCCTGAGATGGCAATGATGTAAATCTTATTGACTCAGCTGAATCTCCGTCTAAATCATAATATCCTGCAGCTGTAATTAAGTCATATCTTGTAAAGACATAGTCTTCATTCAGCACTACATATATGTCTGTCTCATCATTTATTATTGGAGCAGATCCAACATATGCCTCAACAGCCAGTGTAAGAACCCCTCCGGAAGTGAACTCGTAACTACCCTGGTCAGATACTGAAAATGTAATATCCTCTGAGGTTGCATCATCTTGTTCCTCATCTGTAACATACGTTAGTAATCCATTATTTATATCTTTAATAGTAACTGATTCATTTAATCCTAGGCCATCTCCATCATAAAGAAATGATCCATAAAAAGGAACTGATGTTATTTTAACTGCAAATGCATCGTCATCCTCGGGGTCAGAATAAACAGGAGTAGTTTCAGTCGTAAAGTTTTCTGGAGTAAATGTGTATGTCTCAGGGTTACTCAAGTTAATTGTTATAACTCCAACTGAATCTGGTGGCTCATTCTCATTACTTGCAGCAGTAAATATTAAATCATTTGCTGTGTTATTGTATGATAAAGAATTTTCATCTGCAACCAGGAATGTGCAGTTTGAATCTGTATATCCAGCAGTATCACTTTCAGCAACATAAATAAATAATCCTAATGCTATATCAGTTGCTAGTATCTCATCTCCTGCAGATATATTAACAGAACTTAGTTGAAGAGTCCCTTTGGAAGGAAGCGTTACTATCTTTGTAGAGTAAAAAGTATTACCTACATACTCAGGATTGGTGTCAGTAGTAAGGTCTGCTACTGTAAAAGTGTGAGTACCCTCGAAGTCTACTTTAAAAGCATTCCATCCACTTTGAGTTGGAGCAGAGCTAGATTGAGCAGAATAAGATAAAGTAAGTATGGCCATGTATCAAAAATATAAATAAAACACCTAAAAATGGGTTCTTTTTTATAGCTAAAAAGGTAGTATTGATTTAATCTTGTCTTTAAGTAAGAACAAATTCAATGCCAATGATATTATTAACGCTAACCAGACCCTCCAATTAGATCTGTATCTTATAATTTCTTTCTCAATTATTTGTACATCTTTATCTCTCCTTATATCTTTTACTACAATATCACTTACAACAATTGAGTCTTGCTCGTAATCAACAACAATTCTTCCTTCCTCAGATTTTAATTTAATTGTAGTCTTTGGGGTTTTTAATACTTGATTAAAGTTAGCCAGGTTTCCTAGACTATCACATGGTTCCTCTATAATAAGGGTATCTCTTATTGACTTAATTACTTCAACATTCTTTTTGACAATGACCGTATCTGTAACAACCCTATCTCTATATTCGACAGTAGATTTTTTACTGACACAAGCAGTAAAAAAAAATACCATTAAGAATATATATGATTTATTTCCTAGTGCGAATTTCATTATTTCATTATCTTTAAAGTTACTGTATTAAATTGACTTAGAATTTTTTCAAATGCATTCAGAGTCTTCTTACTTGATGTGACATCAATATATCCATCATTATTTATATCTCTAGGAAATACGCCTAAAGCTATACATCCATTTAACTGGTGCCAGTAATTTGCTGAATGAAATTTACATTCAGTCCTGCAAGGAACATCTTTTATTTCCCATAAGTTCTCACCAAATCTATCAGAGTACTCATAGACTAACTCGTACTCTCCTGTAGGTATGCAACTCACATCAACATAATTATCTCTCCAACCCCTCTCTAAACTTATAGCTGAAAATATTGGCTCTTTATTTTCATTAAGTATTAAGCATCCTCCAGTAGTTTGATTCTTATCTTGATGAAATCTATATATCCTTACTTCTCCGTGCATTACATTATTTTTTTAATTATTACTACGGGGTGTATGGGGTTGCTCCATCTATAAGCCATTCTCCATTTCCAAGATTGTACAATTTAGCAGTTCTAAATTCTTCATTTGTAGAAGGTAGTGATATATAGCTATACTCAGGTGTTAATGCAACTCCATCGCCAGCCTCAAATAGCACCCAACTAGAACTTCCGCTACCTAACATTACTTCTACAATAGGCGTGTCAATATCTGATCCAATTGTAAGATAGAAAGGCTCTGTAAGTGAATTTGCATAAACTATATTTGCTCCATCTTCAAGGTCAGCAGCTGCTACATCTCCAATTAATTGAAGTGTATTTGATGAGTCAGAACTACCACTCACTTTGTCACCACCCTTACTGTCATATGCGAATACTTTACCCGTATCAGAAGCTATGTACACCCCTCCACCAGTTATTGAGCCTGGAGCATTTTCTTCTTTTCCTGAATATATATTATTTATTAATTTCATTTTTTTTATTATTTTTATTTTTTTTAAATTGCTAATTATACTCCAGTATAAAGGTCTGTAATCCACCAAGCCTGAAAGGTTGTTGGGTCTTTTATTAATGTACATGACCAAAGTTCTTTGTCAGCTGTACCTTTTTTTGGTAATTTTCCACTACCTCCATATTTAATAGTGACTCCATCTCCAGCCTCAAAAGTAACATCCCCAGTCTCTGACCTATTAATAACTTTGATTTCACTTACATTTGTAGTTGTTTCAATTGTTAAAACAGCATCAGATGCTCCTTGATAAATGATATAATCAACATCTGCAACAATAGAGTCATTGGAATTAAGACCTTGTGCTCTAGTAGCACCTTCTTTATTTGCAACAATCTCATTTGTTACATATTCCGTTGTTGCTACCTTCGTAGAATTATCTCCAGCGGTTTGAGTTGTCGCAGATATACCTGGACTTAAACTTCCAACATGTTCTCCAGCAAGATAATTAGCATTTACTCTACCTGCAGAAACTCTATCAGAACTTACGTTTCCGGTTAAAACTACATCTCCTCTAGGTGAGATTCTAAATAAAGGTTCAGCTTCATTTGACCCGTATTTTAATTCTAATAAAGAACCATTTTCTAATGGATTTAATAATTTTCCAAAAGTAACACCACTAAATCCCGTTTCTTGACCACTTGCAACAAATAACATAGTATCCATCGGTATTGATAAAACTTGATAAGCAGTTCCTTCTACTACAATATAGTCATTAAAAGCTAGTTCTGTTTTAAATTTAGTTCCAACACCAATTATTTGCTGAGTTGTTGCACTTACAGTCCCAGTCAATTGTCCTATCTCAAATTCATGATATATTGTCAATGGTGCTTTAGATAAACTTAATTTACCAAAAGTTGCGCTATTTTTATCTATATAAGTAGCAGCTTTACCAGTTCCACTGTCATAAGAAAAAACTTTACCTGTGTCTGAAGATAAGTATAAACCTCCGCTAAAAAGTGTTTTTGGAGCATCTTTTTCTAATCCAGAATATATATTATTTATTAATTTCATTTTTTTTATTATTTAAAATTGATTATGTTAGTATTATTTGTTAACTAAAATTTTTAAAAGTCCAGCTATTATCTGAAATCTTTATTAGGTGACCTCCTCTATTTGTAGATATAGAAGAAAACCCTAAAGGTTGAAAAGTAACGCCAGTTCCTCCTACCAGTGTAACATTACCACCACCATTATTAAGAATCATAATATTAGCTACATCTGTAGTTGTTTCAATAGTTAGCGTTATTGGAGATGTGCTTTGATTATATACCACATTAACATCAGCAGATATAGAAGCTGCACTTGTTGAACCAGTAATTGTTTGTACGGAATTAGACTTAGCTAATCCAAGATCACTTGTTAAAGCTACTGTTCC